>Ga0206125_10000940_pt1 | contig 36374 bp, 49 predicted proteins | sample Helgoland_Spring_4_FD_148598 | JGI IMG/M metagenome (GOLD analysis project Ga0206125, IMG submission 148598) | Pelagic subsurface seawater microbial communities from Kabeltonne, Helgoland, North Sea - Helgoland_Spring_Bloom_20160331_1 | ecosystem: Environmental > Aquatic > Marine > Epipelagic ... | reverse complement strand
ACGATGCAATAAAAATAATTGACAACAAGATCACAGGCACAAGATCAAATGAAAACGTAGAACTTGAAGCAAATGGAACAGGTGGTGTCATAGCACAAAGTCCATTCACGTTCAACGCAGGGTACATCGAGAAGATCAACACACTCACATCAAATTCGACCATCACGGTCAACTGTGCGACGGCCAGCGTACACAAGGTCACACTGGCAACATCAACACAATTCAACATCGCAAACCTACCAACAGGTGGAACGGTCACGTTAATCATCACACAGGATGGCACAGGTTCAAGGACGGCCACTTTCGGCACTGACGGTTCTTCGGCCGTGAAGTTCCCATCCAACAGTAGCACACTGTCAACAGGTGCCGCTGACATAGACGTTGTCACAATCATCAACGACGGAACCAACTTCCTGGGCAACATTGCCAAGGACTACAGGTCATCATAGGAGGACTATATGCCTCTTGGTATACACAGACACATCATCACAGTGGGCGGCAACTGGGATCCTTCAGACAGCGTCACCACAAGTTTTCACATCGACGCCGCAGACACATCAAGTTATTCACTCAGTGGTAGCAACGTTTCATCTATAACTGACAAGGCAGGCAATTTCTCAATCACTGTCAACGGCACACCCACTAGGGTCTCCAGTGCCCTCAACAGCCTCAATGTGTGGGACTTCAGCGGTTCGAGTGAGGACTTCACCACGTCGGACGAACAGAATGTCACGGATGGTTCAGGCAACCACTGGGCCATAGGCGTGTTCCTGGCGGACACAATCAATGACAATCAGGACAGTTTCTACAGTTTCGAGAACAACACCGTGTCGGCAGGGAGCAAGAGAGACTACGCGGTCAGCGCCGGTAACGCCAGTGCGTTCAACGGTGAGTTGGACCTGGACGGATTGAGTTCCAACAGGATCTCATCAACTATAGGTAACCTCCAAGCATTCGACTCAGCGGTCACCCTTGACGCATTCCACATCGTGGGCACCATATTCAACAGCACCGGCAACCAGATCTCCACCAGGGTGGACGGCGCAGACGCATTCACTCCTGTGAACGACTACGACAGAGGCATCAACCAGAAACAGGACGTGAGGATCATGCGAAACAGGGCCAACGAGAGGTTGGATGGCAGGGTTGCTGAATTCTTCGTGGTAGGCGCACTGCCGGGCACGGGCGGAACTGACATAACTGAGTTCCAAAAGGCTGAGGGATACCTGGCTCATAAGTGGGGTCTGACGGGAAATTTACCCAGTGACCACCCGTTCAAGAACGTCTCGCCGTAGGCAGTTTTATCAAATCATAAAAACCGCTAAATATTACTTAATATGACACAAGAAGTAATAGATGTAGGTATAAATCCGGATAGTGGTGAAGGTGATTCGCTCTACGAAGCCGGTAACAAGATCAACAACAATTTTGGTGATTTCTTCGATACGGTCATAGTAAAATCTGACATCAAGTTCTTCGGCAACAAGATCATGTCGAGGCTTTCAAACGCCGACATATTCGCACACCCGGCCGGCACGGGATCCATCGTGTTCCCCGGCATCAGGTTCAACGACAACAACATAGAAGCAATCAACAGCAACGATCACATCAGGATAACTGCAAATGGTTCGGGTCGAGTGACACTGGCCGGACTAGGGTTCAGCGGCACCACCATCTCGGCCACTGACTCTTCGTCGGTCAACATCAATGAGAATGTGATAGTAGACGGTGACTACACAACGTCATCAGGATTCACTTTCAGTGGTGCACAGACCTTCACTTCGCCAATGACATTCGGCGATCTTACACTTGCCAATGGATCGATCACGGACTCGTCTGGTGCAATCGCTTTCGGTAACGAGAATTTAACAACATCAGGAACACTGACGGCAGGATCAGGGTCACAGTTTGGCAATCTCAATCTAGGCGATGGATCTATAACTGACTCATCGGGTACAATAAGTTTTGGCAACGAGAACTTGACTACCACAGGTACTTTTCAGTCGGGTCCGTGTCTTGCCGCAGGTAACATCTTGCTCGATGATGGATCAATAACAGATTCATCAGGTGCCATAAGTTTTGGCAATGAAAATTTAACGACCACTGCAACATCAATGGCCATCAACAACACCTTGACTGCAGGAAGCGGTTCAATAACAGATTCAACTGGTGCTCTTAACTTCGGGAACGAGAACCTTAGCACCACGGGGACTTTGAATGCTGGCACCACCACAATGGGATCATTGGCCACGGTGTCTGGCACCACATCCTTCGCCGACTCGGTCACGGTAGACAACTTGACTTTCAATGACAACATAATTTCTACGAGTTCTAACGCCGATCTAAGGCTTTCACCTACAGGAACAGGTGTGGTCAACGTCAAGAACTTGACCATCGATTCCTCGATAAATTTTACAGACAATGTGCTCAAGGTTACCAATTCCAATGCTGACTTTGTTTTGTCAGGCAGTGGCACTGGCTCGGTGCACATCGGCTCGATTGATCTGGACTCAGGCACGATAGATAACACAGTGATCGGTGCAACCACACCCGCCCCTGGACTTTTCGATCCATTGAACTACACGACGTTGGTGATTCCAACTAAGATAACATTCTCAGGCAACACAATGTCAACCAACAGATCCAATGACAATCTAGAATTTGAGGCCAGTGGATCAGGGAACGTGTTGATCAATGGTTTCTCATTGCCCAACGCTGACGGCCAAACTGGTGAGTTCATCCAGACTGATGGAAGTGGCAACCTATCATTCGTTGGTGTTTCCATATCTTTCAGTGAGTCCACGATACAGGACGCACAGACCACTATCGGTTTCACGTCCGAGGTGGTGCTAGACGCCAACTTGTCAACCGGTGAGAATGAATCAATTACGACAGGAACCAGCATGATAAATGACTGGCCGAGCGCCAAGTACGACAGTGCGTGGTACGTGGCCCTTAGCAGGGTGCAGGAGGCAGACAGTTCGATAGAATATCAGATGCAGAAACACATTCTTGCACGTGGCACTGACGACGGATCAACTTTTGACTCATTCTCTGGTTCGTCACAGATAATAAAGACGTCGGCCGCTGAGGAGGTGCAACTTTCCACAGACATAAGGACGGCAACGGACAGGGTGAGACTACTGGGGGCTGGAGGGAAATTAGCGGATGGTTCCTCAGATTCAGCAATCAACACACTGCACTTCTTCAGGATAGGCCTCGGCGACAATGACTCTTCAGGCACACAGGCGGGAAGTTCAACTTTCACACAACAACAGACTTTACTTGTTGCGGATCTAGATTCGGCGGCGGCGAACCTAGACACATGGTCCGCTTCATCATACCGGGGAGCAAAATATTTTATTTCGGTCAACAACACGACCTCCAATGAGGTGTCATCATCAGAGGTGTTGGTCGTACACAATGGCACAGATGCATTCATTACAGAATACAACCTGGTAATATCCAACGCAGAGACCACACCACTGGCCACATTCACTGCGGACATAAATGGAGGCAACGTTAGACTGCGAGGTGCCAATGGTACAGCAGGTACGTGTAGGATATCGATGTACAGGGTGCTGTTGTCAGACACAGAATCAACAAGGTCGGGAACACCTATAGCCATAGTTGGTGCAACACCGATCGGACAGATCACAACCACAGAGGTTGACCATGTTACCACGACAATAACTTCAAGACAAGGCTTTGAAACACAAGAGACCTTTGATGAATTTACGTCATCCAAGTATGACAGTGCTTGGTACTTCACATTGGTCAAAGACATGACTGATGGTAGGCTGGCATTCCACAAGTATTCATTGCTACATGGAACAAGTGACGATAGCAGTATCGAGGCATTTGTAACAGACAGTAGCGTAGTGAGGTCTGAGGAGTTCGACGTGGTCACAGCAAACGCCAGTGTCGACGATGGCAACATAAGGTTGAATCTAACTGGCATCAACGACGGTTCCACGACAGTCTCAAACTTTGTAAACACATACAGGATAGGACTCGGCGACGATGACTCAACAGGATATGTTGGTGAGGAGTCCAGTTTGGCCACAGTAGAGATTAACACGGACGTTGACAGTGCTTCAGAGAGCATTGACTCATTCGCCCATGCCAGTTTCAGGGGTGCAAAATACTTTGTGTCTGTTAAGAATGCATCAGGTGGTGAAGTTATGAACACAGAACTACTTGTGGTACACAATGGGACCAATGCGTTCATCACAAGTTATAACGAACACAGTTCAGGCAACACAGGTGCCGCTTCAACAGATGTTCTGTGTAGTTTCACCGCGGCCATAGACGGTTCCAATGTTGTGGTAAGTGCGGCAGGACTACAGACCAACTTGAGAATACACATGTACAGGATTTTATTGGCTGATAATCCAAGTGCAACAACCGGCACCAATGTGAATGTTATCACTGGCACAACTGTTTCAAGTTCTGCAACAACCATTGACACATTCAGCACCGACTCTTACGGTGCGTCACACTACATCATAGTGGGCACCAATTCCAACGACAGTTGCATAATGGAGGCCACGGTGATCAGTGACGGCACAGAAGCAAGTATATCAGAAGGACCACAGGTCAGCACAGAAGAGACACCGATGTTGACTCTGTCAGCCTCGCACAGTTCAACAACAACCACTGTACAAGCGGCTTCCACATCTGGCGCCAGCACAAACGTCAGTGCCTATAGGATACACATACCGACACCCGCAGGGACACAATACACCGAGATAGATTCATTTGCACACGCCAGTACACAGGGTGCCATGTACGTGGCAGTGACCCACCAGACGGACGACAAGTCGTCCATAGACGAATTCATGGTTGTCACAGATGGCACGGACACATACAATTTGCTTCACGGTATCAACACTGCTTCAGCAACTACAGATCTGGTCAACTGGACCACGGCCGTTGAAGGAAGCAACGCCAAGGTGAGGGCGGAGCTCGCGGACACAAGGGCACAAGGCACAATCAACGCATGGCAGGTCCACCTAGACAGGGCGGCGGGAAATCCATCAAACATTGCCACGCTGGATAGTTTCGACAAGACCACACACAGGGGTGCTTTCTATCACATTTCCATATCTGATTCAAATGCAGGCTCGTTGGGCAATTTCGAGACCCTTGACGTTAGGGTCACACACGACGGCACCACTCCATACATTTCCACGTTTGGAAGGACAAGTAGTTCCGGGTCTGACCTGGCAACCATAACTGCTGACATAGTTGGCGACGATGTGAGGCTCAGAGGTCAGATAAGTACAAGTAACACACATACAGTAACCGCTGTTAGGAGATTGATAAACTTATAGCATATGGCACAATTAGTTTTAAATGTAGGAACAAACGCTAACGACGGCACGGGAGACACGTTACGAGATGCCATGATCAAGGTGAACACCAACTTCGCTGAGGTCTATGCATCACCTGGCGTAGACGGCACCACAATATCAGTTACAGGCAACGAGATCAGAGCCGTGAGAACCAACGATGACCTTGTTTTTGAACCAGCGGGTGCAGGTTCTGTTGTGTTCCCTGCAATAACAATCCAGGGCAACAACATCCTTGGTACGAGATCCAATGAAGACATCAATCTAGTGCCAGCAGGTACGGGTAACGTGGTGTTTGGTGCGATCCAGATCGAGGGCACAACATTGAGTTCAACAGATTCTACAACCATCAACATCAACGATGGATTGATTGTTGATGGGACGATGACTGTCTCAGGAACTGCTACATTCCAAGGAGGCATCAACGCAGGCTCGGGATCGACAATAGGAAACTTGACTCTTGCCAATGGTTCGATCACAGACTCAAGTGGGGCAATAAGTTTCGGAAACGAAAACTTGACTACCACAGGTACCATGACTGCGGCCACAGGTTCGACGTTTGGAAACCTTACACTAGCAAATGGATCAATAACTGATTCATCAGGTGCCATAAGTTTTGGCAATGAAAATATTACAACAACAGGAACAATAACGGCCGCAACTGGTTCAGTTTTTGGAACAATCACGGTGGCAAACGGATCTATCACTGATTCGGGTGGATCTATAAGTTTTGGTGATGAGAATCTATCAACCACTGGAACCCTGACCACTGGAACCTTGACCATGGCCGGCGGATCTATTACAGATTCTTCGGGTGCCATAAGTTTTGGCAATGAAAATTTAACAACGACAGGAACACTAAACGTTGATGGACTATCCACACTTGGTGCTTTGACTGTTACGGGTGCGGTGTCATTCGGTGGGGGAGGAGTCACAGTTGACAATTTAACATTCAATGATAACATCATATCTTCAAGTTCCAATGCAGACATACGTTTGGAACCAGGCGGAACAGGAAGCGTAATTATTTCAAGTTTGACCATTGATGACAACATCAACATCCAAGACAATGAAATAACAACAACTGCTTCTAACTCGGATCTTAAGATCACACCCGCCGGCACAGGCCAGGTCCAGATAGCCAAAGCGAACATTGATGCAGGAACCATTGATGGGACTTCGATCGGTCAAACCACACCAGCGGCTGGTACTTTTACGACACTTACAGTAACTTCTGCACTTACATTAGAAGGAATAACAATAGACGACAACACAGTCAAGACAAACTCATCCAATGCCAACCTAGAACTGTCAGGAAACGGCACAGGTGGAGTAACCGTAAGTGGTTTCACTTTTCCAACATCAGACGGAACATCAAATCAGTTTATTAAAACAGACGGACTAGGTACTCTGTCGTTTGCCACAGCAGGTGCAACACTCAATAATTCCGATCTTGTAGACGCAACAACGACCGTGGCAAGTTCAGCCACATCGATCATGAACTCGTTTGCAAAGGCCACGTACAGAGGTGCCAAATACTTCATATCAATAACAGACGCAACAAACAGTAGATTCGAAGTTGTAGAGGCCAACGTAACGCACGATGGTACCAACGCATACATCTCGACCTTTGGTTCTACCACTGATTACACAGGCCCATTGACAACATTCTCAGCAGACATCAGTGGATCAGATGTGAGGGTGTTGGTTACAAACATTTCGGATAACAGCACGGTATTCAAGTTCCAAAGGATAACTTTCGACGTCTAAATTACATTAGGTTTTTAAAAGTGATGCTAAATAATCACGTACAAGGGGATAAAAACACATGGCAAAACAAAGTATAAACATAGGATCTAGTGCAAATGACGGCACAGGTGATCCGTTACGAACAGCATTCGACAAAATTAACGACAACTTCGACGAGTTATATGGCTCTACAGCAGAGGCCAATGATCTTATAGAAGATTCAACTCCACAACTTGGTGGAGACCTAGATGTCAACGGAAGAAGGATAACATCAGCAAGATCAAACGAAGACATCATCTTGTTACCAAACGGTACAGGTGGAGTAGTTGCTTCTGCAGTTAGAATAGCAGGAACAACATTGAGCTCAGATGATTCATCATCAATAACGATTGCAGAAGGCCTACAAGCCAATGGCGCAGTTAACATTGACGGAGCAACAACTATGGCTTCTACATTGGCGGTAACAGGTGTTGCAACTTTCACTGCAACTCCGGTTTTCAGTGGTGACATCACTGTGTCAGATGACATCAATTTAACATCAGACAGTGCCGTGATAACTTTTGGTGCAGACACCGATACAACTTTAACTCACACTGATGGTACAGGATTAACTTTAAATTCAACAAACAAACTTTGTTTCAATGATGCATCTCAGTTCATACAAGGTTCAAGTGCAACAGTATTATCAATAGGCGCAACGGATGAGATCGACTTGACTGCGACTGATATTGATGTAAATGGAACCATGAGTGTTAGTGGAACGCTTACGACAGCGTCAATTGCCACAACAGGCACACACACTATCACAGGAACTGCGGCCATAGATTTTGTGACTATCGAAGATAACACAATCAAATCAAACGCATCAAATGCCAAACTAGAGATCTTTGCCAACGGATCTGGTACGGTCGACGTTGAAGGAATATCATTTTTCGGTACCACGTTGACTGCGGCTGATTCATCTACTATAAACATTAATGAAGGTTTGGTTGTTGACGGCACTGTTACTGTGTCGGGAACTACAAACACAGCAGACGTGGCGACAACAGGAAATACAACTGTAACTGGCAACAGCACAGTTGCAGGAGATTTAACTGTGGCAGGCTCGATAAACGCTGACAACATTATATCTTCTTCAAATGGTGACATCACAATAGATCCGGCTGGAACAGGAGCAATAAAGTTGACAGGTCCGATCACAGCGACTGGTACGCAGACAACCACAGGACAATTGAACGTTGACAACTTGAGATTAGACGGAAACGTTTTATCTGCTACGTCAGGTGGCATAACATTAACACCAGCAGATGGACAAAACGTAACAGTGTCAGGTACCAACACAAACTTAACAGCCGGCGAGGCCAACTTCACATTGTGTGAAGCAACAACTTTGAGGGCAAACAAATTACAGAACGATACATCAGATGGTGACCTTGCAATTTCAACACAGGGTACTGGTGCAGTAACAGTTGCTTCGCAACTTACACTGACAGGGTCATTCCTTCCAGCAATACACACTTTTACGGCGACAGACGCAGTAACGATCACAGAACACGCAGGTAGAACATTATTACTTGGCGAAGTTGGTGGTAATGCATTGGTGACACTAACACTGCCAGATGCAACAGGTAGCGGTGCAACATACAAATTTATAGTTACTGTTGCAAACACATCAAACTATGTTATCAAGGTACCGGATTCAGACAACACAATAGATGGTATAATGATGTACCTAGACGAAGATGGTACAGCGGTTTCGGCTTTCCCAACAGTGGCGGCTTCGGACACAATCACACTAAACGGTGGTACAACGGGCGGTCTAATTGGTGATTATCTCGAGATAGTTGACATAGCGGCTGACCAATATCACGTAAGGGGTGTGATGAGGGTGGCGGCAGGTGCCAACCCAGCGACACCATTTAGTGCTACAGTTTAATAGTTAACTTTAAAATAAAACTAGTCTTTCACAGCACAAGAATGAAGAGACATTATAGTAGACAAAAACAGTATAGGTCTCCACAATCTGAGATAAAACGCTTGGAGGAGGCCATACGGCGTGAGCAAGACAAGACTGAGCGTGAGTCTTTACGACAACATCTCGAACATTGGATTCGTACACAGAATAATCATAGTTAATTGCCAATAAATACCCGTGTAAGGAGTAAAGTAATGGCAACACCAGTGTGGACAACCACAGCAGGTAAAATTGCAACTATAGATGAACAAGCATCATTTTCGCTACAACTAGAAGCGAATGATCCTGTAGATCTTGGTGATTCAACGGCCATAACTTACTCTCTGATAGCAGGAAGTTTACCGTCTGGCATGTCTCTTACATCCGATGGACTTCTAACAGGTACTCCGGCTGAGGTTGCCAAAAGAACTCTTTACACCTTCGTCGTGCGAGCCACGGCCGGATCCGCTATCACTGACAGGACATTCACCCTAGACGTGAAAGGAGCAGACGCACCAACTTTCACAACAGTGGCGGGACAACTAAACAAACCACTTTCTACCGTTTACACCACGGACAGTTCGTCAACTTGTGACAGCACTTTAACCACAGCGGATGTAACAGGAAACGTGACGGTGCTTGATGGCTCATACATAGAATATGATATTGTTGCCACAGACACAGACACTGCGGCAGGACAAAATCTTGTCTATGAAGTTGTTCAGGGATCACTGCCTCCCGGTGTTACAATGACCACTGGCGGAAAAATTTCAGGAGTAGTGGGACTGACCATTGATGAAGCATATGGGCCACAGGGAGGTTATGACTTTGATCCTTTCCCAGATTACTCCGCACTTAATCCCGATGACGGCGGAGTTCCAACGTCGCCAAGGAACATTTATGACCGGACAGTAATTTCAAAATCTAGGTCAGTAAACTATGACTTTATAGTGAGGGTGACCGATGGTGTATCCAGTGTGGATCGTAATTTCAATATTTTTGTTTACTCAGCAGACTATTGGGTGGTGTCCAACTCAAATGTTACAATCGACCAAACCTTAGTTGGATCAAATCATATTACCATGGACCTTCACACAGGAAGGCCACCGGTGTTCAAGACAGGGTCTGACCTTGGAACATTCAGACACGACAACGCATTAGTTGTGAAAATCGATGTTGAGGATTTCGATCCGTTGCAGAATAATCTAGAGTACTCAATACAGTCAGGATCGTTGCCAGCAGGAGTGTCCATAGACATCAACTCAGGAGAACTTTACGGACAGTTGGCAAGACAATCAGCAGTAGAAATTACTTACACATTCACAGTACGGGCCAACAGGGTGGTCGCAACGGGTTTGAACACATTCACAGACCAAGAGTTCACCATGAAAGTGATAGGCAAGTTGGACATAGGGATAGCATTCACCACACCAACCGTGATAGGAACCTTGACAGCAGATATTCCAAGCCTACTTTCGGTGGAAGCAGTTGCAGAAGACACAAATAGGGTTTTGACTTATTCTGTGACATCCGGCTCATTGCCCACTGGGATCACACTTTCCGAACAAGGGAATTTCCTGGGAACCATAAATCCCGGTGATTTCACAGACTCAACTAGAGCATTCACATTCACAGTCACAGTTAGTGATCAATACCAGTCGGCGGCCACATCCAAGGAGTTCACTTTAAACATCGACATTCCATACACCCAAGTGGAATACGGAAACATGTCTGGACACGCCACATCATTCATAGATCAGAACATATTCTATAACATAGGGCAAGATATATCAATAAATTCTCCAGAGTACATATTCAGGCCAGAGGACAGTAATTTCGGAATGAAGTTAAAACCAGACATGTTGATGATGTCAGGACTTGAAGCTCAGACTTTGACTGCGTTCCAACAACAAATGGAACAAAACCACGCACCCAAGACTCTCTACTTTGGCGATATAAAAACAGCGATAGCCAAAGAAGGTACAACTACAAAATATGAGGTTGTATACATAGAGGTCAAAGACAGATTGGTAAACAAAGATGGCGAAGCAATATCAAGTTCTATAACACTGCGAGATCCAGTGGTAAAACCAATGCTTGGACCGAGGGCGTCCAGCATGAATGCCACGGCAGATTATGTGGATTATGAAATCACTACGGACGGTGGTCTTGCATTCAGCACTAGTGGTTCAAAAGTCAGATACGCCAACCAACTCAGTGCAGATCTAGGATTCATTGAAAAGATTTATCCAAACGCAGTGGCCAACATGCGATCCAGGATGAAGAGCCTGGGACACAAGGAATGGGATTATCTGCCATTATGGATGAAGACAACACAGGCTGGAGACCTCGCACCGCTAGGATATGTAACCGCGGTACCTATCTGCTACTGCAAACCAGGCACGTCGTCCTTGGTCAAAAAAAGAATAGAAGACAAAGCACTTAATTTTAGGAATATTGCATTTACCATAGACAGGTATGTTGTCAATAAGAGCAAGGTGGCAACAAACACATTCACAGGCGATGGCTCTACAACATCCTTTGTTGTTGCGGAGTTAATACATGAGCAAGATATTCTTTTAAAAGAAGGAACAGATGTGGTATCTGTAGGGTCTGGAGTGACCGCAGATAACAATTTAAAACCAACGGACCTAACTGCAGACGGTACTTTAAGATCAACAGATCATGAATTTGGTGCTACACTCACACATAACACCACTACAAAACAGACCACAATCACCTTTACCAAAGAAGTGCCACAAGACGGTACAATTATAAAGGTGGAAAGAAGCAACGATAAATATCTTAAATTTAGAGACAAAGGAATACAATAATGGCAAGTAACATAGTACCAGGAAACATAGACGGAACATACCCTAAAGCAGGGCAAGATAATAGTTCTCAGGGTTTCAGAGATAATTTCAGCGAGATCAAAACAAATTTCACCACAACCGCTACCGAGATTACTGATTTACAGACCAACAAAGCCAGTCTCAATGCATCAAGTGACTTTTCCAACAACGAAGTAACAAGGGCAAAATTTAAAAATAATTCAGAAACCATCTACGCACACGGATCAGTCTCTGGTGGATCTGTTACACTCAACCACGGAAATGGTCATTACCAAACATTGACCATCACAGCGGACACCACTTTCACATTCACTAATTTTCCAACAGGAGCGTTGGGTAGAATCATCTTAGATATCACAGTGGCACCGTCTTCAACAGGTATACTTACGTTTCCAAGTGCTGTCATAAAAGCGGACAATGTGACAGGCAGTGATGGAACGTCAGACCAGATCACAATAGGTCTAGGCAGGGCTTTGTTTGAATTTATGTCACCAGATGGCGGCACAACAGTATTGATGCATCAACTGGGCAAACAATACGCATAATAACCAAGGAGTATAATGTACTTCCATCCATTACAAGAAGAGATAGGCAACATGTCCGAAGAGGATATCTCGAAACGTATTAAAGAACTGAACAGGAAGGTTGCTATAGCGAGACGTGGACGCAATCCTGAACTGCTTTTCAATCTGCAACACGCATTAAAGACTTACCAAGAGGCCATCAGACAGAGACGTATAGAAGAATGGCACAAGAATAACAAGAAGTTAAGGAACGAACCAGACCTAGGTGACTTGGTCAACATCGACTAGTAAATAGTTTTGATGTCAAACACATTTTCCTGGAAGACAAAATTCAAAAGCATAATCATAGTCGACGGTGAACTGTTTGCCAATGAGTACAGCCTGAACGTATCGCTGACTCCTCACACTGCTAGTCTTAAAGAACAGACAGAATATTTTGAACGTTTAAAAAATCTATTTGAACAGGTTTTTGCTAACACAATAACGACCTGGAGGGATGAACCCCTTTACCATACATTAAAGAAAAGTACAACAAACAGATTCATAGAATTACCAAAACCTCCCTATGACCAGATCATGGCCGCGGTGTGTTTCTGCAAGGCCAACAGCATACTGGATAGCAAGATTGTTATAAACAACATCGAATTGTCATCATGGCAGGGTGATGGTATTACCTACAAGGTTGACAAAGACAGCAAAGAGCTTATACTGTTAGATAGGCCCGATTGGTTCTCAGCGAAGTTCAGCAAATTTGATCCATGGTGGTTGAGGGCGGACACGGCAACATATGATCAAGAACTTGACAAAGGCATATACACAGGACACTTCAGTTGGAACAATCATGAGATTCCTGTTGACAAGAAGCACGAGTACCATGCTAAAATATTTGAGTTCCAACCAAAGGTACTAGATGGCGGCAAAGACAAAGATAAATGATCACGGTGACGTTATATTCTCTGAGGAGGATGTAATCGAGTTACTGTATACGGATCCAGGCTTTGACATATCAAAACTATACTTCGACAGCATAGACAAATATTCAGACAGCCTAAAGGAGTTGGGCATAGATCTACCTGTGATCAACACAGTGCCCGAGAGACCCAAGCCGGAGATATTCGACAAGGAGAACTGTGACAACTGGCACATGCCTGACAAATATTACCAAATAAATGTGCAACAATGGTTGTTAGAAAAGTGTCAGAACGATGAAGAGAAGATGCGGGTACAGATGGAGTATGATCTGTTCGAGAAGAAACAATTCATAAGAGTATTACAGTTCTTGATCTATTTCGTAGACACATTGAGGGCAAACAACATGGTCTGGGGAGTGGGCAGAGGTTCAAGTGTGGCAAGTTTCTGTTTGTTCCTGATAGGTGTACACAAGATCAATCCCATGCTGTACAATTTGGACATCACTGAATTTCTGAGATGATAAGTAATAGTAATAGGAGCATATTATTATGGTAGCAAGAGCACCCAGAAAAAGAATGTACAGATCAATGCAAGGACGTATGATCGACATTGAAAAACTTAGAGCGGCTAACGAGTCAGTACAGGCAGTTGGTAACATGAATGTCAACGCCAAGGGAGATGTGTTGGGAGCAGGTGGACAAGTTGTGACACCAAAGGAACAGATCATCAAGAAATACTACGAACAACCAAAGGGAATGGTCAGCGATACCCCAAGCAAAGGCAAAGCGATGCCGGCACCAAAGGCAGAAGCAGTTAAACCAGTGCAGAAGATGGCACCGGTGGCATCAAAACCTGCACCTAAGAAAGCAGTTGCACCACAGCCTAAGAAAACACAGAGCACGGCCAAAAAAGGCATAGACGCGGCTCTTGACGGACTAGAATAAATCTGTTACAATATTCCTATAATGGGACAATTAGAAGATTTACAAGCAAAAGGTTTTGGTTCACATGGTGGTAAGGAATACACCGTCGAGAACGACATAAAACCCCTCAAGAAAAGAGTACTGGTATCAGACATGCACTTCGGAGAAAGGAAATCCGCAGGTGGAATAATAATGATGGACGACGACGGATCGGAGGGTGGAATCCATCCTAGATGGGGCAAGGTTTACGCCATAGGAGATCAACAGGAAGATGTCAAAGTCGGAGAGTGGGTAATGGTATCGCATGGTAGGTGGAGCAGAGGCTTCAAGGTCAAGAAAGACGGAGTAGAACTAGAAGTGAGAATGATCGATGAGAATGACATATTACTTGTTTCAGATGACGAACCAGAGTTCAATTCCAAACAGGCAGGATACGTCAACACTGGTGGTATGCAACAGATGACAAAACTACCTGGCAATGACTAAGATACACACCTGTTACGTCTGCAAGAAAACTTTCACAAACGCAATTTACTGGTACGACAGCATACACGATTCCAAATACGACAAGAGACTGATCAAACCTTTCTGTGGTCCACCTTGTGCAAACAAATTCAGGGAGATATCAGATGAGAACAGTTATCCTGCACGTGAGAAACCGTGGCCACGTGGACCGGAATGGCAGATAATACAGGACATAGATTACATACAGTATGAAAGCGATTAAGATTAAAAAAGTAAAAGTTGAATTGAGCAAGTTAGTCACCATGGCAGAAATGGGCCTAGGTGTAGAACGTCCGCTGAACAAAGAGAAGAGGACATGGATCAACAAACTTAAAAAGGACGGTGCATGGGATCCAATTCTAGTGACCCCAATAAAAGATTCAGGATATTACCTGCTCACAGATGGATGGCACAGGGTTCAGGCCGCCAAAGGATTAAAAAGAAAAACAATCAACGCACTAAGACTTCCTGCCAACGTAGGATTGAGTATGGCCAAAGCCAACAAGATATTGAGAGACATAGACAGAGAACATGGTTTCAAACTGCATTGTAGTGACATCATAGGACATTGGGCCATGATGGAAACTTTGTTAGAGTAGTTGACAAAATCAAATAAGTAGTTTATAATTATTTTAAAGAAGGAATCCTTGTGGTTCCTTTTTTTCGTTTAAAACTAACCATTGCAAATAGTTTGCATTTGCAAATACAAGGAAACACATTATGGAACTAAAAGATAGTAAAACAGCCGAGAACCTTAAAGATGCTTTCGCAGGCGAGTCACAAGCCAACAGAAGATATCTTTACTTCGCACAAAAGGCCGACATCGAAGGAGCACCAGATGTAGCATCTGTGTTCAGAAGCACTGCTGAAGGTGAGACAGGACACGCACACGGACATCTAGAATACCTGGAAGAAGTTGGAGATCCAGCAACAGGTGAGAAGATGGGAGAGACAGCAGACAATCTTAAATCTGCAGTCAAAGGTGAAGTGCATGAGTACACAGACATGTACCCAGGCATGGCAAGAACTGCCAGAGAAGAGGGATTTGAAGAGATCGCTGATTGGTTTGAAACACTGGCCAAGGCAGAAAAATCACACGCAGGTAAATTCCAAAAAACATTGGACGCCTACGAATCACAAAAGTAATATATTACAATCAGTTAGGCGGTAAACGCCGCCTAACTTGACACATTCTAAATATCTGTTATAATACACACATGGTACAACGTTTTGGTTTCTGTTGCAAATGGCTCAATGACACCAGCGAATTTGGTGGCATGAAAGTCAATGCCAAAGACAGAGAACTCAACGGCAGAAGCACAACCATGCGTTGGCTACGTGAACACAAAGATGAAGCCGTACAACGTCAGTGGGATATAATGACCCACAACACACTGGCCGCACGTAGATTGATACAACGTGTTGGTAGCCTACCACCTGAACGTAGAATGGTCAGGCTTGGTAGTGAGATGCTTCAAGGTTACACAGAGAAAGATTGGAAGTCGTGGTGGCAACAACCTCACATACAAAGTCATCTAGAAAATTTATTCGCACCTGTAGGTGAGATGGCAAGGACTCTGGACGTAAAAATCAGTTTCCATCCAGGTCAGTTCTGTGTATTGGCCAGTGACACACCAGACATTGTTGAACGTAGCATAGAAGAATTCGAATACCATGCGGACATGGCACGTTGGATGGGCTTTGGCAAGTCATTCCAGGACGGTTGCAAGATCAACGTACACATCTCCGGCAGGCAAGGACCAGAAGGAATCAAGAAAGCACTACCCAGACTGTCACAAGAAGCAAGGAACCTTATCACTATCGAGAACGACGAGATGGGGCATGGACTAGAAAAAAGTCTCGAACTAGAAAAACATCTAGCACTTGTGCTGGACATACACCACCACTGGATCCGAGATGAGGAATACATCAACGCCAATGATGATCGTGTAAAAAGAGTCATTGACAGTTGGCGTGGTGTGAGACCTAGTATGCACTATTCATATTCCAGAGACGAACACTTGGCAGTGGCAGGCCTAGGAGACAAGACAAACACAGAAATGCACAACATTAAAGATCTGCTTGAACGTGGTTGCAAGAAACAGAAACTTAGAGCACATTCGGATCTATTACCAAATACAAAGGTAAATGACTGGGCCTTGAGTTTCTCAGAAAATTTCGACATACAGGTAGAGGCCAAAGGTAAAAACATGGCGACCGAACAATTATATAGACAAGCGAAGGAAACTTCTGTAATATAACACATATGAAAGATTTATGGGTAGAAAAATACAGACCTAAGACTCTGAAAGAGTACGTGGTCAGAGACGAAGCACAAAGACAACAGATACAATCTTGGATTGACGACAAAGCGATCCCACACTTGCTATTGAGTGGTGCACCTGGTGTGGGCAAGACCACACTGGCGAAGGTGTTGTTCGGAGAACTGGATGTCAGCAGTTATGACATCTTGGAGATAAATGCTTCGAGGGAAAACTCTGTTGACACTGTGCGTGAGAAGATCAACAACTTCGTACAGATCATGCCATTTGGTGATTACAAATATGTATTACTTGATGAGGCAGACTACATGAGTCCAAACGGACAAGCGGCCCTGCGTGGTGTGATGGAGATGTATCATACTTCAGCAAGATTCATACTGACCTGCAACTATCCCAACAGAGTCATACCGGCACTGCATTCTAGATGTCAAGGATTCCACATGGAGACCATCGACAAGACGGAATTCACAGCGAGAGCATGTGAAATTCTTATTACAGAAAGTATTACGCCGGACATAGAAGTGCTTGACACTTATGTAAAAGCATCGTATCCGGATCTAAGAAAATGTATCAACATGTTACAACAGAATTGCAGAGATGGCAAACTTATGCCACCGGCAAGTGGTGACTCAGGACAACAGGACTACAGACTGCAGATGGTGGATCTGTTCAAGCAGGGCAAAATACAAGAAGCAAGGAAACTTGTTTGTGCCCAAGCGAGACCAGAAGAGTGCGAAGAGATATACAGATGGCTTTATGACAACCTGGAAATAATATCCAAAGATGAGGACGCACAGGACAAGGCTGTGTTGATAATCAAACAAGGATTGGTTGATCATTCATTTGTTGCTGATCCTGAAATAAATCTAGCAAGTGTAATGATCAAACTCGCAAGGTTGGGCAATGGGTAGTAAGCACAACAAAAAAAGATATCTGATTGTGAAGTACAGTCTAAACATGCAAGGCACATACGACGAGCTTATAGAACTTTCCAAGAAAAATATTGGTCCAGGAAAGTTAGTACAATCGGGTGTAGTGCTAGACCTTATCGATAAAGAAGTCTTAAAGTGCGAAGTACCTGGTCAGCCAAATCTAGTCGATCATATTTCATACGATACAGTATATAAACATTTTTATAAAACTTATGGAAATATGCTAGATCAGTTCATTAAATAGCCTGGTTGTACATCCGCTTGAGCATGGCCAATTGGCTGGCTCGCCATAGTCTCATCAACACCCTTCTTCTACGTCTGTCCTTCTGTTTCCTTATCTTGAGCCAATTCTGATTCTGCATATACAAGTTCACACGCTTGTCGTACACTCGTTTCTTCCTCATTAGTTTCCATAGTTTGCGTTGGAATAAAGGTCGCATTTGTAGGCCGTTTGATGATAACATAAGGTTCCTCATAGGTTGTGGTTGATTTTGATCTGATGTGTCTTTGTCGACTCATGTACAAATACTTAAGATCAAATTTCCAAATTAAGTATGCATATTTTACAACACAGATATTTAGGATAAATAAGAACTATGCATGACGTCTTAGACATAATCAAAAACGTACAATCGTTATACGCCGTAGGACCTACTTTAGGCGCCTTAAAGGATTTTGAAAGGGTTATAGACGAGTTAGATGTGTATGTTTTCCAAAATTGGGAAGACGGAGAATTACTTTCAGGACCGGTAGATTCAAGACACTTTGTCACATGTTCATTCATGTGGCCAGCAGACAAGATGCCAGATCCAGCAGGCGGCAAGAGATTGCTGGACAAAGGATGTAAAGTATCATACAAAAAAGACGAATTACTCAAACCTAGAGAAATAAAATCTCCCGAAGATTACAGACCAGGCACTACCAAAGGAAAAATTGACGCCCACGACATATGGGTGGTCGAAATAAAAATGCCAAAGAACTTGATCGGAAACATGAAGCACGGGAAAGACGAGATCGAAACACAGGGCGAACCATCTACAGATTTAGGTAACACAGATGAAATTAGTTAATGAAGGTTTAAAGGCCGGGGATCTAGAAGGTGTTGTCAGCAACAAATTTTCGGTTGATCAATACAAATCTAAAATGGGCGAAGACAAGAATATTTTAGTTCTTGGATTCATAGTTGACGGGTCTGCACCAGCAAAAGATCTTGAACGTTTCGCAGAAGTAGGTTACAAGAGTGTGCTCGATGCTGACGCTACGCCTGGAACGTTGGAAGATGGCAAACACAGAGTGTTCGTAGAATTTGCGAGGACACCAGAAGTGGTCGGACAGATCATTGCATTCTTAGAAGATTTAAAAAAACTAACAAACATAGACGAATTCACATACACCTATCACAAAGGAGAAAATCCAACTGTGGTTTCCGCAGACACAATGAGAGAAGCGATACCAACAACGCCTGATGCATATGAACAAAGAGTAAATGAAATGAAAGTTAGTGAAGCAAGACATTTCTTTGACAAGTATGACATGATGGAATGCAGAATAGCAGAAAACATAATGACAGTAAAGAAAACAGGTGCTGGACACGATCTAAAATTTGAACTACACAAGTTTGGTCCAACAAATGAAATAATGAAAGAAGCAAAAGCATTCAAGATAGACATGGATTCTATTGCGGAATGCACACACCTTACAAAATACTTTGGACCATACGACATCACAAAAACCAATGAGAACCAATTCATCTTCACAAAGGGCGATCAGTCTGCTCTTGTAAGCAAAAGCGGCTGGTAAGATTTAATATACGCACTTATTGATAAATAAGTGTATGAGATTAAGCACAAACTTCACACTAGCAGAATTCACAAAAAGCCAAACAGCAACAAGAAAAGGTCTAGACAACACTCCAGGCGAAGAACACCTAGCAAACGCAAAAGAACTTTTTGCCAATGTCGTACAGAAGGTCAGAGAGAACTTTGGCGTGACCGTTATCAATTCAGGATACAGAGGACCGGCACTTAATGAAGCAGTGGGTGGTTCAAGTAAATCACAACACTGCAAAGGCGAAGCGGTTGATATCGAATGTCCAGGCACAGGCAACTATGATGTGGCCAAATGGATATCTGAGAACTGTGACTTCGACCAATTGATATTGGAATTCTACACACCAGGCATACCAGATTCAGGTTGGGTACACGTTTCTTACAAGTCAGAGGGCAATCGTAAGAGCATCTTGACTGCGATGAAAGAAAACGGTAAAACTGTTTACAAGCCTGGTCTTATCCAATAAATACTGCTATTATGTTTTCAACGATAAAAATGGCAATCGCCATAATGCTGATAACCGGCATAGCGGGTGCGGGCATCTATGTGATGAAATTACGTGCGGACAACGCCACACTGAAGGCCAACCAGATAGAACTAGAAAAGGGCATAGAAGCACAGACAAAGTTGATCGAACAACAAAAAGTGGACTTCGAGGCCATCATGGAGAGCAACAAGAAACTGAACACTCTAGTGATGACATTCAAGAAGGACCTGGACGAGTTGGACAAGCGTTTCAACAAGAAGAAAAGAGATGTTGGTAAATTGGCCATTGAGAGGTCTCAATCCGTTGAACGTGTGATCAACAAAGGTTCGGCTGAAGCAACGAGATGTGTGGAACTGGCCAGCGGTGCGGAGAGAACAGAAGCGGAATTGAAAGCAACAAGGAAATCAGAGATAAACACGATGTGCCCAAGCCTGGCAAATCCTAATTTTGTAGATTATGAATAAAATTTTAGCAATAGCATTGATCGTATTACTAACAGGCTGTGGCATAGGTGGAGAGAAGAGGATCAAACTGTTTCAAGTTGAAGAGCCAAGACAGAAATTGAACCTGCCGGATCCAATGCCATTGACACTGGAAGACATCAGATGGATTATAATCACCAGTGAGAACGCACAAGAGGTTTTCAAAAAGTTGGAAGAGCAGGGAATAGATCCTGTGTTGTTTGGGTTGACCGACAAGGACTACGAGATGTTGGCCAAGAACTTCGCACAGATAAGACAGAAATTACAGGAAACAAATAGTCTCCTGGAAGAGTATAAGAAATATTACGAGGGAGAAGAGAATGCAGACAGTAATTAAAGTGATAGCAGAACACCTAGATGTGGCAGAGAGCAAAGTTACTCCAGAAGCACACCTAGTGGATGACCTGGGAGCAGATCCATTTGACACAATAGAACTAGTGATACAGGTGGAGAAAGCAACAGGTGTTAAAATATCAGAGGACGACGGAGACAGAGTCCAAACAGTACAGGATCTAATCAACCTAGTGGAGAAAAAATAATGTGGACGTACAGATGTAAATTGAGAAGAGTGGTAGACGGAGACACAGTAGACGTTGATATCGACCTAGGCTTTGGCATATGGCAGATGAATGAACGTGTGAGGATCATGGGTATAGACACGCCAGAATCAAGGACAAGGGACAAGATTGAAAAGAAATTTGGATTGGCCGCAAAGGCAAAACTCAAATCACTGCTAGGACCAAACCCCGTGTTGCAGACAACCATCAGCAAGAAAGGTGAGGACATGAAGGGCAAGTTCGGAAGGGTACTAGGCGACTTCCTTGTGGACGGCAAGCAGGTGACTGAGATCATGTGCAAGACCGGACACGCAGTACCATACTTTGGTGGTGCAAAAGCAGACACACAAAAACAACACATGAAGAACAGGAAAAAACTAGTTGCCGAGGGTGTTGTCAAAGGTGCGATCGAATAAATACGCATATAAACGAGGAGACTTATGGAACTAATAATGACACTAGCAATAAAATTTTGGCAATGGACTGTGCTTATAGCAGTTGTTATCATCGCCGCTATCTTGAATGCTTTAGACAAAAGAAAAAAACCTAATTTAAAATTCAACTTCAAAGGAATGCCGAAGTTACAACCTGTGCCGATCAAGACCAAAGGCAAAGGATTCTGGAAAGGAATCATAATGTGGTTGTTATCAACAAGGAACTGGGTGCTTACAGATGACTGGAAGTACAACATAGACGGAAAAGAATATGTGATCCCAGCAGGATTCCAGTTTGATGGTGCAAGTATTCCCAAGTTCCTAAGGACATTCTTCTCTCCAGTTGGTGTGTTATTGATGGGTGGACTGGTACACGACTACGCATACAAGTACAAAACATTGTTGGAAGCAAATAAAAAGAAAACAATGGGCGAGTTAGATCAGAAGAGGGCTGACGAGATATTCAGAGACATCAACATAATCGTTAACGGTTTCTATTCTATGAACTACCTGGCATACTGGTCATTGAGGATCGGTGGCTTCGTTGCTTGGAATGGACACAGGAAAAGAGACGCTAAAATCAAAGGTGTCAAATAATGGCTGAATTAAAAGAAGACAAACTGGTTGTACCGGCAGACAAAGGCACAGCAAAGAAAAAAGTATCAGTTGAATTGGAAGTAGACACTTCAGTGAAAGACTTAGGTCCTAATCCTTATGCTAAACTTATTCATCTTGCAAGAGCAGTGGATAGTTGGAGAATATTTCCAAGAGTGTTTATAACAACTTACATCATCTTGCTTTATAAATGTGTAATTTGGTACATGAATCTTCCTTCGCCAACAATGGAACAATCAGGTTTGATATCTATTGTGGTAGGTGCAGGAGCGGCCTGGTTTGGACTATACACCGGATCAAGTAAAAAATCAAGCAAATAATTAATAGTACATGAGATTGTACGAACCTTTTCAATTCCTAACGGCGGAGCAGTGCGACCATATAATAGAATACGGAAGAAGCAGGCAAATAAAGGACGCTTCAAATCCTGCAAGGAAAAACAGAATAGTATGGTATGAAGATAGTAGGGAATGGCAGGCGTGGATAAATTTAATGAACACCATAGAACCAGTCATAGACTGGATACAGACGCCACAGATATCATTTTACCTGCCAGGTGAACATTATGATTGGCACACAGACGTGTGGCCGGCGTTTAGAACACACATAAGGCACTTCACCCTGACCTGTGAACTACAATCGGCCACTGGCGCAAGTTTTGAAATGGAGAATCACGACATTCCACACTTGCAAAAGGGACAGGCCGTGATATTTAGATCTCCAGAAAGGCACAGGGCCACAACGCCAACAAATGGCGAACGTATTAGTTTTACCATTTGGGCCATGGCTCTTAATAAAAATAAACTTCAATTCCCTAACCAAGCAAACGTTGACAAACGCACAATCTAGTATAAAATATTAGTAATGAAGAATTATTATGACGTGCTAGGTGTGAATGAACAAAGCACCAGTGCGGAAATCACAAAAGCATTCAAGGACCTGGCCAAGAAACACCACCCAGACAGGGGCGGTGATGAATCAAAGTTCAAAGAGATCAACGAAGCACACAACACATTAAAGGATTCACAGAAGAGACACGACTACGATACCATGCGTAAGTTTGGCAATGCCAACACGGGTGGCGGACAGCATCCTTTCTTCAACGAGGACATCTTCGGTGACTTCTTCTCAGGTTTCCAAGGCGGGGACATGGACTTCAACACCAGTTTCAACTTCACACGTGGACCAGGCGGAGAGAGGATCTTTAGACAGAACAGGGCACAGACCAGGGGAAACAGGAACGTGCAGGTGAGGATGGCAATCAGCATCAAGGAAGCCATGCAGAAGAGTGAAAAGACTATCAATTATAAACTGCCTAGTGGCAGGGAGGAGTTCGCGACTGTGAACATTCCAGCGGGTGTGCAACACGGTGTCACATTCAAGTATGCGGGAATGGGAGATGATTCCATAAAGAACCTACCACGTGGTGATCTTATGGTTATCATGAGTGTTTTAGATTCGGACGGTTACACACGCAAGGGCAACGACTTATACACAGACAAGACCATAGACTGTTTCCAAGCGGTGCGTGGATATGAATTCAACCTAAAGACGCTTGAAGACAAAATAATTAAAGTTAAAGTACCGGCAGGCACACAACCCAACACCATACTACAGGTCAAGGGGCAGGGAATGCCTGTACACAAGACAATAGGCATACGTGGTAATCTTTATGTCAAGGTACATGTGTTAATACCTCAATTGAGTGCCGCTGATCTAAAGAAGATAAAGGATTTATAATGAAGAAAAAGAAAACATACATACACGTTAACCAGCATGTTATTAGGGCAAACAAGAAACACGGTGCCAATGCTCCCGTGATAACAATCAAGCAGGGTAGCAAGAACACATACTGCCATGAGGTAGAGATCAAAGGACCAAGTCGTATGATATACGGAGGCAACGACAAACCCATACTGAGCTGTGGTGCGAGAGTTGTGATAGAAACAGAATCAGACATAGAGGTGATCAAATGATACAAGTATTCCAATACCCACACGAGACACTGCTACAAACCAGCACACCGTGGACGCAGGACGACAGCATCGCAGGATACGATGACAAGGACAAATTTGAGACTGACATGATAAAGTTGATGCTAAAAGAACGTGGAATGGGATTAGCCGCTAATCAAATCGGCATTACCAAAAGATTCTTCGCGATAGGTCATGAGTCATTTGACACATTCCAAAAACATGCTATAATTTGGAATCCACAGGTGATAAATTCTAGTGAGGAGAAGGTCATCGATATGGAAGGGTGTCTTTCTTTCAAAGATGTTTTTGTAAAAGTGGAGAGACCAAAGATTATAGAAGTGCAATATGAAACAACACAAGGCAAAACAAGATTCGCAAAACTCGACGGGATGGAGTCCAAGTGCTTCCAGCATGAGCTCGATCACCTTGATGGTATTACGTTTAATAAAAGAGTATCGAAATTACGATGGCAAATGGCAAACAAAGGATAGAAAATGTTAGAAGCAAACGAAGGACTAGAGAACATATTTGAGAACGCAGTAAAGGAAGCAGAGAAGAGAAGACACGAATACGTGACCATAGAACACGTGTTGCTGTCACTGATCAAGGATCAAAATATTGGCACAGTGTTGCACGACTTCAAGGTGCAAGTGGGTGCGTTGATCAAGGACGTTGAAGACTACCTAGATACCAAATGCAATGACATTGTGGCCAAAGGCAGTGAACCAATGACACCACGTAAGACAGCATCATTAGAAAGATTGATGAACAGAGCATTCACACAGGCCTTGTTCCAAGGTAGACAGGATGTAAGTTCAGTAGACATCCTTATTAGCATATTTTCAGAGAAGAAGAGCTATGCGGCATTCTTCCTAAAGAAGCACCAAGTCAACAAACAGGACCTCATAGACCTTGTGTCAACAGAGACCATACTGGACGAGGGCATGGCAGGCATGGGCGGTCCGGGAGAAGCAGGACCTGAACAAAAACTTAGACCAAACCAAGCAGACAGGATACTGAAGAGCTACTGTGAGAACTTGAACCAGAAGTACTTCGACAAGAAGATAGATCCCGTGATAGGAAGAGAACAAGAGACAGAAGATTTGAAACAGATCCTTGCGAGAAGGAACAAGAACAATGTGTTAATAGTGGGTGATCCAGGTGTTGGTAAGACAGCAGTGGTGGAAGGACTTGCTAGGAGGATCGCAAAGAACAAAGACGACATTCCTGAATACTTAAAGGATCACATAGTATGGAGCCTGGACGTGAACAGCCTAATCGCAGGCAGTAAATTCAGAGGTGACTTCGAGGAGAGATTGAAACTGATCGTGAACGCACTTGACCAGAAGGGCAAGAGCATACTGTTCATAGACGAAGCACACATGATAGTAGGTGCTGGTGCAACAGGACAGGGCAACAACATGGACATGGCGAACATGTTGAAACCCGCACTGCTGAAAGGATCAATCAAAGTACTGGCATCAACAACATGGGAAGAATACAGGAAGTATTTCGAGAAGGACAGAGCGTTGATGAGAAGATTCCAGAGACTACAAGTGGGAGAACCTAGCAAAGAGACAGCAGTCAAGATACTGAAAGGTGTGAAACAGTACTACGAGAAGTTTCACGAATGTGCAATCACAGACGAGGCCTGCGAGGACGCAGTGGATTATTCAACTAAATTCATCGCTGACAAGAAACTGCCGGACAAGGCAATCGATGTCATTGATGTTGCCTGTGCTAGATTGAGATTGAATAATGTAAAAAACGGTAAGATAGATCATGATGAGATCATACACGAAATATCAGTGATGACAGGTATAAGCATCGAGCAATTGAGTCAGAAACAAGCAAGTAATTTAAAAACCCTAGAAGAGAAAATGAAACTGCAGGTTTATGGACAGGACAAAGCAATCAACACCATCACAGACAAGATACTGGTTGCTAGAGCAGGACTGAAAAGTCTAACTAAACCAGTTGGATCATTCCTATTCCTAGGACCAACAGGTTGTGGTAAGACTGAGACTGCAAGACAACTGGCTAAAACACTAGGTGTTGAACTGATCAGATTTGACATGTCGGAATACCAGGAGAAACATTCTATCGCAAAACTGATAGGATCACCTCCGGGATATGTGGGTTATGAGGACAGCAACATGGGTGGCGGTATGTTCATCAATGAAGTGGAAAAGAATCCACACGCAGTCGTTTTGTTTGACGAGATAGAGAAAGCACACAGAGATGTATCTAACATGTTGCTACAAGTCATGGACTACGGTACAGTAACTGGATCTAATGGTAAGAAAGCAGACTGTAGGAACATCACACTGATAATGACATCTAACCTAGGTGCAGAAGAGAATGAAAGGAACAACATCGGCTTTGGGAAAAGCGAAAGATCAGGCGAGGACGACAAGGCACTTAAGAAGTTCTTCCCACCAGAGTTCAGGAACAGACTGGACGCAGTGATCAAGTTTGACAAACTGGGCAAAGATACCATGAAGTCTGTGGTCAAGAAGTTCTTGCAAGAACTAAACACAATGACCATAGAGAAAGACGTGGAAGTCAATGCAACAGACGAAGCAATAGAATTCTTAATGAAAAAAGGATTTGATGCCAAACTTGGTGCAAGACCATTACAACGTGTAATAGATGATGAGATCAAGAAACCATTATCTAAAATGATGTTGTTTGGTGAACTCACTGCAGGAGGGATGGTAGAAGTAAGTCTAGCAGACGAAAAACTAGTTGTAAATTTCAAAGTAGGAAAACAACAGGAAGTGCTTACACAGTTCAAACCTAAAGTGTCTGATGAGAAAAAATCACAATAAATTATACTACGGCAAGTACAGGCACAAGACAGTTTTCAGACTGCCAGGTAGCCTAATGTTCTATCCCACAACGGATGAACACCTTTTACACATACAGAAAGAATATCAAAACGCACCTGATATGTGTCATCTTGCTAGTTTCATAATGGCCAACAGGAGGAACGTCAAGTTCCGGATGCAGGACAGGAAGACCATATTCTATTCAAATCTAGATAAGTCACAGGAATTAATAGAACGTTTCTGGGATTTTTGGATTGGGTCTGAGACCGTTGATCCCAAGTTCAAGGATCTAGGCAAGGACACTGTGGGTTGTACTAGACTGCCACACGGCAAGTACCAATACCAGGTGTACTTGAAAAAAGACGCACAGGTGTTGATGACAGACGCACAGAAGAAGAACCTATGGGAGTTCTTAAAGAGAAACGTTGACAACTGTTTAGTCACCAACTACAACATAATAGACTTCCTGGAAGACAAGTCCCCATACTGCTTTGGTGGTTACTTCTACGTGAAGGAAGAGAAGTACCTAACACCCATATACATGTTGGCACAACAGGCCATAGAAAAAGTAATTCAATTTAGAAAGGTAAAAAATGGAAGCAATAAAAAAACTACGAGATAAAAACATATTCAATGATCAGAGTATCGTTGAGAGCATGATTGAGAAGAACTGGATGGGGTCTCCCGTAATAAAAAGGAGTCTGTTGAGAGTGAGGAAAGTCAGAGAAGACGACTGTGTCTGTGAGGAACTGGGCGAAGCGGATGGCAAAGCCTACAAGATCAAGTACATCAACATCCTGACAGTGGACGGACAAGAACCAAACGAATTGGCCGCTGTGTACGGACTTGGTCCAAAAACAGCAAGATTCAAAAGAAAAAATACTGAATAAATAACAACGATGGCACAGACAAGCACCACACTACTAGCGTCTAAATCGCACATTGCGAACGTGACAGGTACGGATATCAGTTTCACTGCCACGGGTTCGGAGTACAAGATCACTTCAACCAGCACTGCTTTGAACGGATTCGCTATTCGAGACCTTATCACAGTCACAGGCACAACAAGTAATAATTCAACATTCACAGTGAAAACAGTCACTTCTGCAAATGAATTGATTGTTGAAGAGATCGTGACAACAGAGACATCAGATGGTTCAAGCACAGTGACACTAGATCACGCAGGGTTTGTCAGTGACAAAGCCAAAGGTGACGGATACTACTCACAGCCAGATGGTGTACACACAGTGGCATACCAAGTGAACAGCACAATGACCGGATCGATTAAGATGCAAGGATCATTAGCAACCACACCCACAGAAGATGATTGGTTTGATATCGCAGGTTCAACTTTTACAGCAGACCAAAGCACTTTGATTTCAACTGCCAATTTCACAGGTAATTTTGTTTGGGTAAGGGCAAAAGCCACTTCAGTCACAGCAGGAACAATCAGTTCCGTGTTGATCAATTCATAAAAAGTCGCATAAACACTAGGTTGTAGCAAGATCAACTTTAGTTGACAGATCAGCGTTCCGTGTTATACTAATAACATGAACGACAAAGACCTAGAACAGATCAACACAGTTGATGTGAATATAACAGCGGAGTCGATTGACGCCCATGTTATTTGCCTGAGAGATAATGGTTACAAGATCACCAAACCCTTTTCATTATACACAAGATACATCCTATTCTTCTTACTAGGTGCAACAATCATGGGTGCATTGGTATGAAGAAATAATGCAGAAAGACATTATTAAAGAAAGTTATTTTGGAACGTTGATGTGTATATTAATCGATGAATCACGGAGAATTTTACCCACGTTCAATGCTACTGCAGAACTGCACAAGATACAGAACGACATGTGCCTAGCAGGCAGTTGGATAGACCATATGCCCGTAGGTACTATAGTTGAAACTGTACCCCAGGCATCCATAATGAAACTGCAAGAAGATGCTTTACCCGAGTATAGGAGATTGGCGGCCAACCTTATAGACAGGTTCATAGACGAGTTTGAGGCACAGGGAGGACGTAGGATAGAGATCACGGAAAAATTTGAAAGGATGTACAAATGGAAACAATAAAAATAACATGCACAAACAATGACAGGTCCAAGGAAGCGGAGGTGTTGGAACGCACAGACAATTACATGAAGGTACAGGTACCGGGCACTCAGTTATTCATTGAGATGTTCCGTGATGATGTAAATATCCCGTACACAGGCAGAACAGCCGGATTGGAGTTCGAATGGGAACCGAAAAACTAAAATTTAAATTAGAACTTTATGCAACCATGTGGGATCAACCACCACATGTGGAAATCCTAGTCAATGACAAATTATTATTTGCCGGTGACATCATAGGCACCGAAAACAAACCTGACGTAATTGTTTTTGAGCATGAACTAGAAGAGGACACAGAGTACAGTCTTAAAATAAAAAGATCAGGGAAGAATGTTAAGCAGACACTTATCAATGATAAAGGCGATATACTGAAAGATCAGTTGCTACACATTAAAAATATAGAAATTGATGAGATAGACCTAGGTGCACTAGTGTACGAAGGAGTCTACAGTCCACAATATCCCGAACCATGGGCCTCGCAACAAAAATCGGCCGGTACGGAATTACCGGAATCATTTAAGAATGTAACTCAAATGGGACACAATGGAGAGTGGCAATTGTCGTTCAAATCACCGTTTTACATGTGGCTATTAGAGAATCTTTACTAATAAATATGCTTGTATGAGGGCATCACAATTTATCACAGAACAAATAGACTCAGACGCAGTCAACGAGCTGGATACCTACATCATGAACAATGAGGAACTGTATCGTAGACGTTTCATGCCCATCATATCAAACATCAAGAGAAAGTTAGCCAAGAACGTGTATGATCATGAGAAAGCACAGACACTGTGGATGTATCTAGTGGATGATGCCGCAAAAGAATATGTCAAAGAGTTTGGATCAACACAAGATGACGTCAGCAACATGTTTCCAAAAGAGACAAGACAACAGGTTGCGAGAGTGCTGTCAGACAGAGAATTAGAAAATATTAAACAAGGCGAATACGATGCACCTAAGGGAACTGTTTCTTAAGGAGGACGATCGTTCAACTGCAGTCTTTGCCTTTGGCCGATTCAATCCTCCCACAATAGGACACGAGAAATTAATCAACAAAGTACAGCAGGTCGCCGATAAAGTAAATGGTAAGGCTTACATATTTCTTTCACACACAGACGGTACCGCAAAGGACCCAATAGATTTAACAACAAAATTAAGTTACCTGAGACAACACTTCCAGTCAGATCCAAAATTGAGTTTTGGTGACATCAGGGCAAACACGATAATAAAAGTAATGAAAGTGCTTGAACAAGAGGGCAGGACAAAAATCATAATGGTCGCGGGTGACGACAGGGTTATGCAATTCAAAAATTTATTGAACCAGTACAATGGTAAACCAACAAAGGCTGGTAACATAGAATACAAGTTTGACAGCATAGATGTTGTCAGTGCTGGTCAAAGAGATCCAGACGCAGACGACGTCACAGGAGTCAGTGCATCTAAGGCCAGAGAACTTGCCATGAAGGGACAGGAACACGAATTCAGCAAGATCATCATGGGCGGAGACAAAGGCAAAGTGCTCTATGACAAGATACAGGACCAGTTTGGTAAGACGGTTGACGAGAACAACAAGAAGTTGTATAATGAAGATATGACAGACACACAGCCAATCGTATATCTTGACATGGACGGAGTCCTAGCAGACTTCTTCGGTGGTGTCGAATTCCTTTATGGTGTTGAACATTGGAAACAACTGACCAATGACAAGACAAAAGACCTAAAAAAGGAAGTAATAGACAGGATCACAGGCACAGACTTCTTCGCAGTTCTACCAAAATTTCCAACAGCCGACGCACTGATAGAAATGGTGAAAAAATTCACGGGCGGAAACTTCAGCATCAACACATCACCATTGAGAGGTGATCACGAGAATTCAGCAAAGTATAAAAAATTATGGATACAAAACAACATAGAGCAACCAGACGAGATAGTTGTCACAGGTAGGAAAGAAACCTACGCCAAAAACAAAGGAACAGGAACACCAAACATATTAATAGACGACAGGCCAATCAACATACAGAAGTGGCAGGCCGCAGGCGGATATGGAATACTATATCAAGCAAATAGGGATCAATTAACCAAAGTACAGAAAGGACTGGAAGACTATGCCAAAGTTCAGCGGGATCAATAGACCATACAAAGCAGGCGAGATAGTAAAGACGCCACAAGAACTTCAGAGAGAACTTGACGAGAAGATGAAGAAGTTCCTAGCCAAGGGTGGCAAGGTAGAGAAAGTAAAAGCACACAAACCTACGAAACAACAAATGAAGGACTGGACCATTTAGTGGACGAACTGGAGAGGATAAAGAAGTTAGCAGGATTGTATGATGATCCTCATCGAACAGAAGACTCAATGGGCGAGAATCTATCGTACGTTGGTTCGCAGAAATCACAGTATCAGAAGAAACACAACATCAAACCGGGCACAGACGAGTGGTTTAAACTATGGTTCGCACAACCTAGACTCACTGGTGAAAACCCAATGCCCAAAAACAAATAAATACTCGCACAATGCGAGCAATAGAATTCACAGAAACAAGTTGTCCTAGGACCAAAGCCAAAGAGTGTAGTTGTAGCAAGGTAAACGCAATTACCGAAGCACAGCAAACCACAGTGGCACAGTGCATACTGGAGCATTCTGACACTGTTAAGGGGTCAATCCTGCTTATACAGGCGCCAGGAACAGCAACACTAGTCAAAGGCACCATCACAGGACTAACACCAGGAGAACACGGTTTCCACATACACGAGTTTGGCGACATGTCAGATGGTTGTAAATCAATGGGCGGACACTACAACCCAGACGGAGTTGATCACGGCAACATCAACGAAGGACACGTGGGCGATCTTGGTAATATCATAGCAGACGAATCAGGCACTGCAAAGTTCACAATAGAAGCAAAGAGAGTAGACCTGTTGGGTGACAGGTCAGTAATAGGCAGAGGATTCGTTGTACACTCAGACAGAGATGATCTAGGCAAAGGCGGCGATGCAGAAAGTTTGAAAACAGGCAACGCAGGTGACAGACTTGCATGTGGAGTTATAACATTAAGGTCAGAAGAAGTCACAGAAGCACACGGTGGTGAACACAGCACGTCCGGACGTAGCATGACCAAAAGTGAAAAAGGCAAAAGAGAAAAAATCGTTAAGGGCATGAAGAAAGACAAAGCAGGATTCAAGAAGAGATATGGCAAAGACGCAGAAGCAGTGATGTATGCCACAGCAACAAAACAGGCAATGAAATAATGAAATTTTTAATATTCAATGGCAGTTTAAAACCAGACGCAGAGTCAAACACATTTTCAGTTTGTAAAATGGCACAGTTGGCCTTTGAAAAATTAGGACACAGTTGCGAAATAGTGACCTTGCGTGAACTGGACTACGAAGGATCAACAGATGATGTAAATGACGAATTGAAGCCACACATCATGAAAATGTTTAATGTTGACGGTGTGATATTCGCAACACCTATTTGGTGGGGGACACACAGTTGCCACATACAGGCCATGCTTGAAAGATTAGATTTCATTTACAGTTGGGCGAAGGACAACAAACATCAACCTTTCTATAACAAAGTTTTTGGTACACTAGTTTCAGGTGGTGGAGATGGATTCCAACACATTCACGGTGTGCTATACTCGGCGGCTAGTAATTTTGGTTTTACTATACCACCACAGTGCAACATAGAATCAAAAGCACAAGGCATAGATGAGATCACACAAGATGATGACACAGTACAGCAGGTCAAGAACTGCACAATAAACATGATAACATGGGCAAGGATCCTCAAAGACGGCAATCCCACAAAAGATGCTAGGCATGGTTCTGTAGACATCAATGAGAATTAAAGAAATACTTGCTACAAAGTACGTTCATCCTGACGTAAACAAATTTCTTAAAAAGTACGAAAAACAAGCCAAAGGTAGATCAAGAATGGGATACCATTCAATGCTGGCATACCCATACAGGGTAGAGGGTTGGTCAAAGAAATACAAGAAGTCCATAAATTGTAACAACCCAAAAGGGTTTTCACAAAAGGCTCATTGTGCAGGTAGGAAGAAAAAGAAATGAAGATAAAAGAATTCATCATAATACCATCAAGCATAGATGCTATGGGTCTTATACACAAACCCGGAACTGGGCCTAACAACAGATTTGGTTTTAAAAACGTTGGTAACAACAGAGGCAATGAGACCAAAGAAGCACCTCCAGGAACATACTTCACAAAGACAGGCAACCTCGTAAAGGGTAGACTAACAAAAGCCGCAAAAGAGAAAGGCGCAAGAGAGACGGATCCAAAAGATTCACAGAGGTCAAAAGTACCGCCGGTTACACAAACTAACGAAGAGCAACACGGTGTTGATCTTAAACTACCAACTGGTAAAAAAATGGTATTACAAGCAGATGACGACAAACATTCAAGAGGATTAGTGATAACAAGTAATGAGGATGGAAGTTATGATTCTTATTATTGGTATGACAATCCAGGCAAGCCGATGCCCATTGAGGTTAAAATAGATGGCGAGTCTGTCTCCAAGGACGCAAAGAATGTGCGTTGGGAATATCACCCCGAATTGGAAGAAGAGGCCGCTGGTGTTGGCATAGTCACCAAACAGAACGCCACCATGGACGTGCCTGTTGGTGGTGAGTACATGAACATTAAAAAATTAAGTCTAGGAAAAGGAAAGCCAAAGACAATAGGTGAAGAGTGGGAAGAATTTAAGGAAAACTTTGCAGACGGCAAGAAGAAAGGCAAGAGCAGGCCAGGTCGTGTAAAACGTGCAGGTGCAAGTTGTAAAGGTTCTGTTACTAGCCTAAGAACAAAAGCAAAAAAGGCATCAGGTGAACGTGCAAAGATGTATCACTGGTGTGCCAACATGAAGAGCGGACGTAAGAAGAAATAATAATTACTTCTGTATGAAGTACACCTTAATCTTAGGTATAGAATATAAGAAATTCAAGAGACCTGCCACAATAACTGTACACATCGGCAACACCTTCGTTGATACCTTTGCATTGGAAAGAGATTATCCGCTTAAAAAGACAACGGTTTCCTTTTCAGACACAGAAAGAGATCGGTTATACGAACCAAGTAAATCATTTGACTCACAGTGGATACTGGATGAACTTTTGGATCGGGAGATCGATCTTCCAACATTTTACAAAATTTACGAAATAGATGAGAAGTATGTCGAAGGCTCAATCAACATTAAGGTTGAAAACTCAAACAGTGATTATACGAATGGTTTCATGAAAAACAGTTCGTGGATGACATTTACACTCGTGGGTCTTATCCCTAGTAGGTTATTGCAAGATAATGGCACGAAATTTATTGAGGCAATTGCTAGGTTGAAGCGAGTCGAAGCGAAGTATTGCAATCGTCTTGGCTTAAAAAGTACCCCAGTCTGGGTAAAAAATTCTCCGGAGGTAATACAAGAAAAACTTTTAGTAATTGCGGATAAACTGGACGAGGACCATTGGACATACCCCAAAAACCACAAGTGGACATATCATCGTTCTCGCCACAATTGGCCACTTGCAGGACTGTTCCTAGTCCGACGAGAAAACGAAAAACATGAAAGAGATGCAGTCAGACATTCGCGATGGCGTATTGGTGGCAACTTTACTGCGGAATTTCCTATAAGGCAAAAACACAGAACCAGATATATCGGATCCTGGGCAAGGCGAGAAGTTGGGTTGGTGTATTTTGCAGACTGGTACGATTTACCCGTGGCAGGTAAATTTCTAATAAATATCTGCAATGAAGATCAATGAAGTGATAATACGTAGGGTGCAAGAGCAGGCAACAGCAGGTGCCACTAGTGCGGGTAATATAGCCACTGTGACAAGTCCACACATAGCGATAGGTAAAGACAGGTTCACGAAAGCCTACACAGGATCACCAGGAAGATCAGGAACAAGAGCACCTAGATTACCAAAAATCACACAACCAAAAAATCCAGATGGTACAGCCAAAGGCGCACATAGATTGCCAGGTGTTAGCCTATTTGGCGGACCAGCAGTCAAAAGATAATGGAACCTTTAGTTCTCGCAGATCCGATCAAGTGCCACAACTGTGGTTGCGACAGCCATTGTGGCAAGACCTGTGACAGGACGGAGACGGGATACCCCACAGAGGGTTCAAAAACGCACGAAATAGAAGTTTGTAAGCAGTGCAGGTGTGAGGCCTGTGCCGCATAAATATTGATATGAGAGCACAAGAATTCATCAGAGAAGGCGCTGAAATGATAGCGTACCATAAACATCCAACAGAGAAAAATCTGTGGACTTTCCCAAAAGCATACCAAGACGACAAAGAAGTAGAGAGTCCGTACATGAGCAACGCAAGTATGAGACAGTTCCTGGATGCACTAGGATACAATCCAGACTTCGAGGACCAGAGTCCTGTGCCAGCAAAAGAATTCATAGCAAGGACCACACAGTGGTTGCAGAAGAACATCGGCAAAAGATCACCGGAAGAACCAACAACCATCGATCAAAATCCAGGTGGTGCCACAATGATAGGTGGTGGTAAGCCAGAAGGTTACATGAACCAGATGGTCAAAGCACACAATGAACTGGCAAGAAAAATTATAACCAAATATCCAGAAGTGACACACTTAGGATTTAATTAATATGAAATTCAACGAACTGACACACATGATGCAGAAGCCGGAACCAAAGCCGGACACATACGAAGCAGGCATGGCATTGAACCAATTGTTGAAGATTGGCACACACGCAATCAAGATACACAACATGATAGATGATGCGGCTGAGATGGAATCTTGGGTGGCCAAGAAGATTGACCTAGCATCAAACTACGTCAAAAGTGTACACGGTTACACAGCAGGACAAAAAGCAGGTACCTACGATGACGACGGAATGTCAGAAATGAAGAGAATGCCAAAAGGCACAGGCACCATGCAAGGCGTGAAAGAAGACGCAGGCGAAAAGATCGCCAACATGGCACAGAACATGGGCAAGGATGAATTCATGAGTCATGCTGATGAGTTAGGGTTGACTCCGGAAGAGGCCGCAGAACACTAC
>Ga0206125_10000937_pt1 | contig 36478 bp, 30 predicted proteins | sample Helgoland_Spring_4_FD_148598 | JGI IMG/M metagenome (GOLD analysis project Ga0206125, IMG submission 148598) | Pelagic subsurface seawater microbial communities from Kabeltonne, Helgoland, North Sea - Helgoland_Spring_Bloom_20160331_1 | ecosystem: Environmental > Aquatic > Marine > Epipelagic ... | reverse complement strand
TAATTTATCCATTGAATCTTTTACTTCTTCTTCTTTTATTTTTTCTTTACATTTTTTATTATGTTTATAAAGTGACTGATTATGAACATATTCTTTCTCACAATAATTACATTTATATTTCTTATTGTTTTCAGACAAAAAATTACTTACTTTTGACACGGATTTGACTACATTTTGACTTGATTTGACTACATTTTGACTTGATTTTAAGTCATTTAAGTAGTCTTCATAACTTTTACCAGACAAAATATATTCTTTACATTCAACTAATTTAATATCATTATAATTATTTTTACATGTATTTTTACGTCAAGTATGACGTACCATATTACTTTTATTATTATTGGTGTATCCACACCTATAACAATTATAATTTACCATATATATTATTATACATATTTTATTATTTAACTATTTTTTACCTATTTTTTACCTATTTTTTACCTAAATTACTTATTATTTACCTAATATAAAGTTTTTTATATTTTTTATATCATTTATGATGTGTTATTATTACCTGTTTTTTACCTAATCAACATCATTAAATAACAAATTACTATATTTAAAATAATATTTTATTTTAAAAACAGGGGGGGGGAATTCTCAAAAATATAAAAAATATAAAAAATATAAAAAATATAAAAAACTTTAATTTTTAAAATATATTTAATAATATAATGAATATACTATTAATTTATTATAATCATTTAGCGATTAATTATAATAAATTATTAATTATAGAAGCATTTAGGAGAAATAAAGATTTATTAAATTCTCATGACATTAATATAGAATTTAAAATAATTAATAATATAGATGAATTTATAGATACATTCAAAATAGAAAATTATAAAAATTATATATTTTGGTTACATCAAAAAGTAGGTTCTTATATTGTTACTATTCCTAATAAATTAAAATTAATAAAAGAAAATAATATAAAAACTATATTTTGGATGGATGATCTACATTTTCCTTGTATTAATTCTACTGATGAAGATAGATTAGAAAGTAATACAATAGATAAAGATGAAAGATATAAAAATGTTGATTTAATAGTTACACCTTCTATTGATTATTTTATAAATATTAAAAGTAATTTAATAAACAAATCTAGATTTTTATTTTATTTTTTTGATGAAAAATTTATCGACTTATATAATCCAAAAGTAAATTTTGAGTTAAGAATAAATAAAATAATATTAAGTGGAAAAATTAATATATTGTCATATCCGTCAAGAAAACAAATGTATACTAATTATTTTAATAATAAAAATTTATATGATTGGCTAGAACATCCTGGATATAAAAAGTTAAAACATAATTTTTATCATAAAGAGTATTATGATAAATTATCAGATTATAAGGGAGCAATTTTAGGGTTAGGTAAATATCCCATAAATTTTTTATTAGCTAAAGTAATTGAAATTTTAGGATGTGGATGTATAGGATTTTTTGAAGAGAGTTCTTTATATAAAAAAAGATTAGGTTTAATAGAATATATTCATTATATTCCTATAAAAAAAGATACACAAGATAGTTATAATTTAAATATAATAAATGAAGAATATATGCAACTAATTAATAGTGAAAAAGGTAAAGAAATTGCATTAAATGGATATACTTATATTAAAGAAAAATTTAATTCTAAAGAATATATAAACCAAATAATGGATATATTAACTGATTTTGTTATGAAGTAAGAATAACAAAAATTATATTTCGAAGTCATTACTATTTCAAAAATATGATAAAGAATATATAATTTTATTTACTGTAAATTTTGAAATAATGCCGCAAGCCAGATGGTCATAACAACTATGAAACAATTTAATAAATTATATAATTGTAATAATTTGTAATTTATAGTCGTTCCTGTCTTTATGTCTGATACGAGTTCACTTATAATTTTATTAAAAAAATAAAAAAAATTGAAAAATATATATATTTATATGAATTATATATTTTTTTATTCCAAGTAGTAAAGTGTGTGAAGATTTTTAACGACATCTACTATAATGCAGGCAAATCAACAATCGTTGTTTACAGAGAAAGAGATGAAGTATTTTGATAGGCTTGATGGCTTTCGCTTGATATTCAAGAGTTTTAACGATATATACAACATGACGGATGGTATCGATAATTTACGGGGTCTTGATGATAGTAATTTAAATGTCTTACTTCATGCGATCGATGTGAAGGATGATGACGAGAGAGCTTGTATTCTAGTAAAGCATGCAATACATCTATTATCGACCGTACCCAGGTAATATATAGGAACGATGTGTAAGATGATAATATATATTTATCATAAACTGCTATATATTTTTATATACAATATATACTGATAAGTTGTTTTTTTTTATATATAAAATATAGTGGAGATAATACATTTGGTTAAAAAAAATTATTTATTTTTAATTTTTTATATTTATTATAATTTTTCATATTTATATCATAACCATCGTTCACTATATCAACTGGTAGAGTTAGAAGTTTATTATCAATAGGTCTGCACATATTAAAATTAAAGTTTGGATTAAATATTAATGTATGATTCCAGCATTTTTTGCATATATAATTTCCCGATGATGTAACTGTCATAATAAACAGTATTTTACCACATAATAATTGCCATAATTGTTTTGCTCTAATATGTGAATCATTACTTAGCCCATCAATATAATTATTAATACCACCTTTCATGATTTAAAAAATATAATATATAATTTATATTATATTTTTTAAATACAGAAGAGAATGCTTCACAATATTTTGTATTTAATAATTATTAATATATAATTGAAATATATTAATATTTCAATTTATATTTGAATTTATGTATATAGAGAAGATAAACTTTCACTATTTTGATTGGAATGAGAATGAGTATTTTTAATTTCATCTAATTCATGAACTTTATTTAATACCGATTCATTTTTTCTATTAGTAAAGAAGAATTTTTGTAAAATAGCAGTACTGTATTCTTTATTTTTAATTTTTTTATAAAATTCCTTAAATGAATTATCATTTGGTCTATATTTATTAAATATAATTTCAATTTGTTCTTTTGTTGCATATGTAAATTGAATAATATAATCAATTCTACCTGGTCTTAATAATGCAGAATCTAATTTTTTAACATAATTAGTAGTTATAAAAGTAATTAATTTATGTCTTCTTGATACACCATCAATAGTATTTAATATTCCGCTAAATGTAATATTACTTTTAATTTTACTTTCTCTTTCAACAAATAATGAATCAACATCTTCTAATAATAATATTGAATTGTCAGATAATGTTGATATTGCTTTCATAAATACAGCATCATCAACATCAGGTCCAAAATTAAAAATAGAAATATTCATATTTAATTTACTAGCTAAAGCAAATATAAGTGATGTTTTACCAGATCCAGGTAATCCTTCAAATAAATAAGTTCTTTTATATGGTATACCGAAATTAGTATATACTTCTTCTTCATCAAAAAAGTCATTAATATCAATTAATAATTTATTTTTAATTTCTTTGTCTAAATAGACAGTATTAATATCTCTTTTTGGTAATTTATTTAACTTTGACCAATAGTTTTTAAATATAGAAACAGATATCATATTTTTATCATCATTTATATTAAATAAATAAGCTTTTTTTATAAAATTTTCTAATATTTTTTTACTTTTTTCCGAATATATAGTAAATTCTTCATTACATTTTACAATATGTGCTAATCCTACTGGATTTTCTTTATCAATATTATATTCAATTAAAATTTTATGATCTTCAAAATCTAATTCGTATTTACCATAAGCTAATTTTAAATTTACTATATATTTATTATCTGGATCATTATATAATGGGTCATACCTTAACCCTTCTGTTGAAAATGTTTTTATATTTTTGAAAGATGCAGTATATAATAGAATATCGTCTAAAATTATAGATTCAGATGTTATATTTATTGAATACATAAAAGTAAAAATATTTTTATAAAAATATGGTATAAATTGTTTATTTTTATAAAAATTGAAATTCATATATTATAAATTCCTTATATATATAAAATTAAATACTTATAATATATATTACAAATGGAAATCGATAATGGAGTATATACTGTCTTAATGACCCCGTTTAATTATAATGGTATGATAGATTATCAAAGTTATGAAAGATTAATTCATCGTCAACTCAATAGTAATATAACAGGAGTAGTCGTTTTAGGACCAACAAGTGAATCACCCACATTAAGTGATCAAGAAAAAATGCAATTAATACAATTTGTACATCGTAAATTTGAAAATTCAGATAAACATATTATTATAGAAATTGGTGGTAATGATACTAGGGCAACAATTAATTTTGGAAATGCAGTTGCTAATTATTGTGATTATATTATGGTAACTGTTCCAAATTATAATAGACCCACACAAGAAGGTATTTATGAACATTTTAATGCAATTTGTTCTAGTGGGATAATTAATGAAAAACCAATAATTTTATATAATATACCTTCTAGAACTGGAGTAAATATGACCCCTGAAACAGTTTTACGTGTGGCAAATAATAATACTAATGTAAGAGCAATTAAAGAAGCGTCTGGATCAATTAGTCAAGTTATGGAAATTTTATCTGCGTGTAATATTAAGGTATTTTCAGGAGATGATAATATGATAATTCCCATATCCAGTGTAGGTGGAAGCGGGGCTATTAGTGTTATTAGTAATATAATTCCAAATGAATTTAGTGCGATTTATAGATATTGTAGAAATAATCAGTATGATCAAGCAAGAAATATATATAATACTTTTAGTCAGTTAATAAATATATTATTAATTGAATCTAATCCGGTCTCAGGAAAACAAATATTAAATTTATTAGATATATTTTTAACACCGGATGTTAGATTGCCATTAACTAAATTAAGTAATGAAAATAGAATTCGTATTGAAGATGTATATAATAATCTCATAAATAATATAAATTTTTATGATGGTTATGGGATGGGGCATTAATATAAATATTATATTAATTATTTTATATTTTTAATATATAAAAAAGAATAAATTTATAATATTAAATTTATTATAAATATTATATTATATGAATAGATTTTTAGTTAGCCTAGGAATTATATTAATATTATTAAATACTAAAATAACTTTTGAAAAAAAAACATTTTATATAATATCTTTAATTTTATGTATAAAAAATCAAGAATATAATTTAGAAAATAATAAAATTAATTCTATTAATTCTATTAATAAAATTAATAGAATTGACAAAACGTATTATATTAATATAAAATCATCAAATAAACATATAAATAATTTATCAGAAATATTAGATAGTGTATTAAAGAATAGAAAATGGATAAAATTAAATACAAATGAAGCTACAAAATTAGATAGAATTGGATTTACGTTAAATAATAATGATACGGAAACAGTAATAAAATCACAAATTAATTATAAAATATATACTCAACAAAAATATTTATTTAAAAATAATATTTATGTTAAAGAATTTTTTGAACATACTGATTTTTTTTGTGATTATTTTGTATTAAATAAATCAAGTATAGTTGAAAATATAGATTATTTATATAATTATGTTAAAGATAAAATTAAAAATAAATATAATTCATATTTAATATTAAAAGATCCTTATGGGAATTCTGATATTAAATTATTAGTTTTTAATCATAAAAATAAAACTAAAAAATATAAAAAATATATTATAAATTATTTAAATTCTTTTAAATCGCAATATGTTATTTTAGAAAAATATTTAGATTCCATTACTTTCAAAGTTCCAGAATTAAGTTTTAATCATAAAAAAACAAATTATGAGACAGAATTTGGTAGACGTTCAATGATTCGTTTTTTTATAGTTGTATTAGTTAGAAATAATAATATTGAAATTTATAAAATAAATGATTTTATTATATATTTAACAACATTACCTTCATCCGAAAATATAGATAATGATATAAATAATATAGGGTCATATGTAACTAGTCATTATAATAATAATACAGATATCAATGAATCCAATAAAAAATATAAAACGAATATTAATACATATAAAGATGCTTTATTAGCTAAATCACATGAATATGAAAATGAAATATTAACTAAATTATTTAGATTATCAAAAGATGAATTTAAAAACCAATATGCAGATAAGTTTGATATTTTAAATAACAAAATAGATGAATTTATACTAGAATTTGGCAATACTTATAATAGTGAATTTATTTGTAAAAATGATAAGTGTGTTAATGTTAATTTTAATAGTTGTTTTCGTATATTTTCAATAGATACAATATTTACAAAATCAGATCAACTTAAAATTTTACATATTAATAATAACCCACTAAATATGTCATTAAATTCCTTTAAAAAAATTAAAAACACATTTAATATTATTAATATATTTAATGATATATTTAATATAATAGAAAGTGATGATAAAAATACGGGATCATTAAAATTAATATGTAAATATGATCGTAATATTGATTTTGATAAAATATATTATTTAAGTATAAATCAAATTCAAACATATCCCGAAATAATTAAAGCTTTGAAAAAAAGAAATTATACTAGAAGTATATGGAAAAAAAAAGATATTAATATTGATATGTTTTTAGGATATATAATAAAAAACAATTCTTTAGCAGAAGATGATAAAGATTTATATTTAAATTACTTAAATAGATTTTTAGGAAATTATAATATAACTAATAAAATATCAGGAGCAGTATTTGAATTAGGAGATAAATCATTATTATATGATCATTTAAAAAACACAAAAATAATATCCGATTATGTAAATTTCAAAATATATAGAGATGGGAAAGATATCAATTATATACAAACCAGAGATCTATTAAATATAGAGCATTTTATTAATATAAATGTGTCTACATGTAGTAGATTTATTTTAAAACCAAGTTTAGGAAGTCAAGGAGATGGGATAGAAGTAATAAAATATTATGAACAATTTCAAGAATGGTATAAAAAAGAGAAAAAATATACAGAATGGTCAATTTCAGAATTTTTAACTCCTAAATTATTAAAATCTATAAAACTGAATGATAATTTGTTACGTAAAAATCATATAAGAAGTTATTTTATAATAACAAAAAATTCCAATTTAGATATTAAGATTTATGAATTAAAACATAGAATCATATATTTTGCAGTAGATAAATATATAACAAAATGTGTAAGTGTTAATAAAGAAAATAAATATTCATTTATAACTAATTTAGCATTAGCATCAGAAGAAAGAAATATAAATTATGATACTCGTAATTATAGTGATGATTTATTTAATTATCAAGATCAAATATTTAATTTTAAGAAACTTTCAGATTTAATAACTAGTTATGGTTTAGAATGTATTGAAATTCTTAATAAAGAAAATTTAAAATGTTTTAATGAAAACAATAAAAAATTTAAAGGATGTTATCAAATTTTAGCGATAGATTATCTTCCGATTAATAAAAATAATTTAAAGGTATTAGAAGTAAATAGAGGTCCAGGATTTAAAGGATTAAAAGTAAATTTTAATTTAGAAGATATATTTAATGAAATTTTTATGATTTCAGTAGATAATTTTAATGGAATAAATTATAATGATGAAGATTTAAAATTATTAACAAGATTAAAATAATTATTTATAATAATACCTATATTTATGTAATTTTATTTTATTTGATTTAATAAAATTTCTATATTTTGTATCCCAAATATTACTCCATTCATCTTTTTTATAATTACTCATTTTTAATATATAATTACTTGATGACATATATGGACGTCTCATCGTTACTCCTCCTGATACAAAAAAAACCATATCTAAAACATTTTGTTTCATAACCCATTCATATGAATCACAAGAAAATTCCATAAACCATTTAAATCCTTCTTTTGGATGTATTCCACTTAAATTCATATAATTACCTACAAACATTAATCTTTGAATATGGTGTAAATATCCTGAATTAAATCCATTTTTTATACAATCATCAATAGGTTTAATACCGGTTGTTCCTTCATACCAATCTTTATTTAATTTTTTTTTATTACCAAAATAATTTTTATTATCAAAATCATAATATATATCACAATATCTTTGATATTCACGCCAGAATAATTGTCTTATAAATCCTTCTGTATTATTTAATTTAGATTTTGTTTTAATAATTTTATTTATTAATTCATCTGGATTTATCAAGCCAATATTAATAGATGATGACAATAATGAATGAAATAAATATTGTTCTTCTTTAACTACAGCATCTTGATAATTACCGAAATTATTTAATTTATATTTAATAAAATGATTAATAAATTTTTTTGCTGTAGAATGTGATATTGGGAATATAAAATTCTGAGTATTACCATAATTATCAGGGAAATTTTTATCAATATATTTAATTGCTTCATTTATATATTTTTTATCTTTTGAATTAGTAGGTATTCCTGGTATTTTAGTATTTTTAGGTATTAATTTTCTATTATCTTTATCTTGTGATTTAATTCCTGGCAATACATTAATTTGTTTTTTCCCCCACATATAAAATGAATTAAAAAAAAATTTATCTGTTTTTTTCCTATACTCTTTATATTTATCTTTATTTAAGATAAAATTTGGACTTTCGATTACAGTACATGTCTTTGATAATTTAATATTATCTATGGGATCAAATATATTATAATTTTTTAATATCATTTTTTCATTATACTCAATATAATCACAATTATAGCCATTATTTTTTAAATATTCATAATAATATTTCATTGATGCTCTGTGTAATATTAATTTTTTTTTATTATAATTATATTTTAAAAAATAATGAGGATGTTCCCATAATATATATTTATTATTTATATCTAAAAATTTTTTTTCGAATATTTGATTTGGTAATATAACAAAATGATTCATTATATATTATTTATATATTATATACAATGTTATAATACTGCTTTATACATTTTTATACTTTCTTGTCTGGCTTGTTTATAATTTATAATTGGTTTAAAATATTTTATTTTTTTTAAATCATAATTTTGATAATAATCTTCCCATTTATGTAATTCATTTGTTGGTATATCTGTTAATTCGGGTATCCATTTTTTTATATATTCACAATCATTATCAAATTTTTTACTTTGTAACCAAGGATTAAATAATCTTTGAAAATATGGTTTTGGATCTACTCCTACACTTGCTACCCATTGATGATTTCCATTGTTTACTGCTGGATCATAATCAGTTAACATTTTAGCATAATAAATTTCGCTCCATCTCCAGTCTAAACCTAATAAACGATTTAAAAAATTACAAGTTATTAATCTAGATCTATTATGCATATAACCAGTCTTATTTAATTCTCGCATTCCTGCATCTACTATTGGATAACCTGTTTCTCCATTACACCAAGAATCATAATTTTTTTTAGACCATTTCCAGTTAATATCATCATATTTTTTATTAAAATTTTTTCCTTTTAATACAAACGGATAATAATATACTATATAATAATAAAATTCACGCCAAAAAATTTGTCCTAATAGATCATTATTTTTACCTAAATTATCTACAATTTTCCAATAAACTTCACGAATAGATATACATCCAAATTTAATATAAGCAGATAATTGAGATGTTGGTTGATTTACTAAATTTCGTGTTTTATTGTATTTTTTTAAATTTTTAAGTTTATTTAAAAATTTTAATCCATTTTTTCGACCTCCATTTACTAATATATCTTCATTTATTTTATAATCTATCAATTTACTATCTTTGATATTTATTTTTGTTAAATTTTTTAATCGAATATAATATGGTTTATCTATATTATATTTATATGCATTATTTTTAAATGGTGTGAAAATTTGATATGGATCATCATTTTCCTTATTAAATGTACCAATTGATGATAATAGATAATCTTCTATAATATGATATTTAATATTATTATCTTTACATAATTTTTCTATTAATTTATCTCTTTTAATTGCATATGGTGTATAATCCATATTAAATATTATATTTGATACATTTACTGTTTTTATTATATTTTTTAATATTTTTATATTATCACCATTAAATATATGTAATTTAGATGATATTTCTTGTAAATTATCATCTAATTCTTTCAATGATTCACACATAAATTGTATTGCATTATTTGATTTATATTTATTTTTATTAGTAATTTGTTCTGGGGTAAATATAAATATTGGTAATATATTTTCATAATTTTTAATTGCAAAATCTAACCCTTTATTATCTCTTAATCTTAAATCTCGTCTAAAAATAAATATAGAATATTTTATCATTTATTTTATAATATATATTATAAAATAAATATGTTTAAATACTTAAAATTAATTTATATCCATGAAGATTTAAAATTGAAATATATTTTATATAATAAAATATATTATAATTCTATAGAAAATAATATTTTATTATGTTAGATAATGAAAAGAAAAAGATCTTATTGTGATATTTTATTAGAGTTTAATAAAGAAACTTCGCAAAGTAATAAAGAAACTACGCAAAGTAACAAAGTAACTTCGCAAAGTAATAAAGAAACACTAAAAAGAAATTTATCCTTTAGTGATTGGTTACCGCTCTTAAAAACTATATAAAATTATAATATAAATTTTTATATTATGATTATAGACGCCAAATTATATTTATGTAATACAAATAATTAAAATGATATTGGTGGAACAGGAATTGTAAAAAAATTGAAAAAAAAATCATTATAAATCATATATTAATTTTATACTTAATAATAATAAAACGCAATATCATATTTTTATAGAAATATGATATGGCCAGAAAAACGTGCAAAATTTGTGATAATTCGCAGGTATCAATGTACAAAAAATTGTTTTGATGTTGTATTGCAAGATAAAGCAAATTTACATCTTAATAATAATAATGAAGAGAGTGTCACAGTAGTTTATTCAAAATTAAACGATAAACCCGAGTTGATGTGGCACAAACCCAATCAGGGCATAGATTGGGATACATTATCCAAGTATTATTTAACAAATACAGATGCAGCTTTGGAAACTGCAAAAACTGCGGGATTATCTTATTTTTTGAAAGACCGGGAAAAAAACGAAGATGTTGATATTGAAAGCGAGAAAGTAGCTTTTGAAAATGCACTAAAAACCATGGAAGAAGAAAAAAAAAGAAAAGAGATTGAAAAACAGAATATACCTTTTATTATGACAAAGGGCGCAGCTGCAGCACATATTCGTTCTAAATCAAGTAAAGATAATAGTGTTATAACTGTAGATTGGACATTCGATGGTATTTATTTCTCTTATGATAATAGAGAAATAGTTATTTCAATTGGCCCTAAAACAGTGAAAAATGAGATTCATCAAATAGATACACCTCATAAAAAAACAACATTCATAGAATTAGCAAATTATGCTATAAAAAATCTTACAAATTATAGTATTGCATCAGATAATGCATTAAGAGAATTACAAAAATGTGTTAATGCATTATCTGATGCAATACATTAACAGAATTACAAAAATGTATAATTTCATTTTTGTAATTTTTTTTTTTGTCCTAAACAATTTTAATATATAGTAATTTTATAGATATTTTAGCAGATTCTTATTTTTACTTAGATAAACATTTTTTTTCAATATGTTTAATTGATTTTATAAAATTAACGGTTGGATAAAATACAATACATCTTTTAGATCTAATAATTTTTTTAGCTTTATTAAATTTTATTTTATTTTTTTTAATTAAATATAAAGCAACAAATGCAGCAGATCGTTGCATACCAGCTCTACAATGAATTAATACTCCACCATTACTTTCGTTAATAATTTTATTTATTTTATGATAAATAATATTAAAATGAAATATTATACCATCATTGCTATGTTTACTTCTATTATCTTTAATAGGGATTCTATATTTATCAATATTTAAATTTGTGAATTTCAAATCTGTACTTAGATTGATAATTAATTTAATATTTTTAGATTTTAAAAAATCTTTATCTAATGCAGATTTATAATTTCCTAACCATAAATTATCTATAATTTCATGTTGATTAGTAATTATTTTATATTTACATGCAAATTCCAATACCTTGTAACCAACTGGTTTACTATAATTATAAAAATTTGTATAAATATTTGAATAAAAAGAAATAATAATAAAAAGTAATATTAAAGTAATATAAATCATATAATTAAAATAGAAAAATAAAATATAGTTGTTAATTAATGATACCAAAAATTATACATTTAATTTGGTGGCAAGGATATATGAATATACCGAATAAATTTATAAAAAATATAGATAGTTGGAAACATCATAATCCGAATTATAAGATTATTATATGGGATAATAAATCAATTACTAAATTTATTAAAAAGATATATCCAAAAAATTATATTATTCTAAATAGATATTTTAAAATGATTCAAAAAATTGATTTTTCTAAATATTTAATTTTATATTATTATGGTGGATGCTATGTGGATATAGATATATTATGTAATAATTCATTAGATTTATTTATAAATCAGGATAAATTAAATGCATCATTATTTTATTTTACAAAATTTAGAATAATGCCATTTATTAATAATGGTTTTATAGCATGTGACAAAAAAAATGATGATTTATTAATTGTAATAAAAGAATGTATCAAAAGAGTAAACTTTACATATTATATAAATGAAGTTACAATTTTATATACTACAGGACCAGTTATGTTTTCAAACATATTATCTAAATCTAATAATGTTAATATTTTAGATGAGACTATTATTTATGAAACTAATTTAGGAGAATATGGTTATAATACAAAAAAAGGTAAGTTAGGATGTCATATACATGAACTTTCTTGGGTTAATAATTATTTATTATATTTGATAAAATTATATAATATTTTTAATAATAACTATAAAATGATTATTATACCAATTTTGATATCAATAATAATTTATTATATTTGATAAAATTATATAATATTTTTAATAATAACTATAAAATGATTATTATACCAATTTTGATATGAATATATTTATATTATTTTTTTTGTAACATAATTAAAATTTAATGATATTTTAGATATCAAAGTTTTAAATTCATCTGTATAAATGTTATTTTTTTTTAATAAAAATTCTAATTTATTTTTAGCGTCAGTATAACTTAAAATAGATTTTTCTATTCCATTTTCTAAAATATAATTTGTTGACTGTTCTATTTTATCTTGATCTATATCTTTGAAATCGTCCATTATTTGAAACATTATACCGAAATGTATACCCATTTCTTTGAATTCTTCAATATTCAAATTATTTTGACCAGAAAATACAGCTCCAATTATAAAACTAAACATAAATAGAGAACACGTTTTATAAAAAATAATATTCTTACTATCATTTAAATTTAATTTTAAATTAAATAAATCTTCTACATTTTCTTTTAAATCTAAAAGTTGACCAACTACTAAATTTTTACCAAGTAATTCGCACCAATTAGTGATAACATTATTTAATATATCTAATTGTTTGTTTGAACTAAAAAAAGAATTTTCAATATCAATGTTATTCGTTATAAGTTCATTTTTTATATTATTTAAACAATTAGTTAATAATCTTAATGATTCAGATACTATATAAAATGATGTCATAATAGCCTCTCTTTCACTAAATTTACAAAATGTAGATGGTTTACCTCTTCTAATATCATCATTATCCATACAAGGTAAATCATCAATAATTAAACTTGCAGAATGAATTAATTCGATAGATGTGATAGGTTCCCATAGAGTAGTTTTAGATCCGGTATATGTTTCAATAATATGTTTAACAATAAACCCTCTAATACATTTACCTCCTTCGACAGAGTATTTTATAATATCAGAAACTTTAGATTTACCTAATGTAGTATAATATATTTCTAAAAATGGTATAATTTCGTCTTGATACATTATAATTATGAATTATAATTATAAGTTTTAAAAAACGAATTTTTTCGTATATTTACTATATATAATATTGTAAAAATTCATAATTTTAGGAATATTATAAATATTCATATTATAATATTCACCAGATTCAATAGTTGTTAATAATAAAAATACCAACAATATGTTTTTATGAGAATCTACAACATCATCAAATGATTTAAATTGTTTAATAAATTTACCCCTACTTTGATTTATTTTTAATTGTAAATTAAATTTATCATCTATATTTTTTTTAATATATTGAGAAATTGTAATTATTAAGTTAGACATAAAATCTAATTTATTAAATTCATTATCAAAAGATATATTTATATTTTCGAATATGTATTGTATTGATGAATCTGATTTTTCATTTATATAGTTAAGATCACTTAGAATATTTTTTATTTGTTTGATTGATTTAATTTTACTAATAAAATTTTGTGTAAAATTTGATATAAAAAACAACAAATGTGTTTCAAGTAGTAAATCACATATAATTATCATTCTATTATTAAAATTAATGTTTTTTTGTTTTTTTGTAATATCAATATCATATAATAAAGTATCAATATATATTTTTAATATATCAACTTTAATATATTTTATGTGTAAATCTTGACTACATTTATTAAAATAATTATATATTTTATCTTCATTTGTTGTTAAGGTGTAAAGTGTACTAATTTCATTAAATATATAATCTGTTGAAATAAGATCATAGTTAAAATTTTGATATATTCGATCTATAAAACTGTGGTCATCGTTATAATAACTATTAATTAATGTATGAAGTAAATGTATTCTAATTAAAGAATTGTCAAAAGATATATTTTTAATAATATCTAAACTGTTACTATTAGAATAGATCGAATTAAAAAATACTAAATAAGATCCTTTTAATAATTCCATAAACGGAAAAGAACCATTAGAAGCACCTCCATCAATAAATGTATAAAATAATTTCCATAATAAATTATCTATATCACTTAATTTAGATCTATCATTTAATTTAATAAATATTATAATACCCCCTTTTTCAGAATTACCTATAAAATCAATAAATTCAAAAATATTATTATTATTTATTAAATTTATTAAATAATCTGGATTTTCATTATATATAAAAAGTAGTGATGACATCCATCCTAAATCAATTTCCATATATTTGTTATTATCATCAATATTTGATAAAATAATTTTAACCCATCCTCTAGGAATATAATTCTTTAAAAATTTTATTTTTTCATTTATAGATAATGAATTAAAATTTTCATATGTAATAAGTTCAGAGTCGTTATTTGTGTTAAATAATATTGCAAATTTTTCTTCTATAGTATCTTTATCATTGATCCAATTATTTATATTTTTTTGATTTAGATTTGCAATAGTATCTAAAATATTAATAACTTTAGGCATATTTATTATTGCATTAGGATATAATTCTTTAGAAACTTGTAAGTTAACTGTATCCTTTATATATTGTAATGATGTAAAATAATGTATTTGTTTTGCAGATAATTCAAAATCGATAATAGAAGTATCATTAATTAATTTAATAATATCGTTTGATTTATTAGAATAAGAATTAATTATTTGTATCATTCCCCATTTTAAAATATTACCTAAACAAGAACAATTAGAATCACATATATAATTTGGATTTGATTTAGCTAAAGATTGAATCCATAATTTATCAAGTACATTTAATGATATATCATTTTCGTAATGTTGTTGTAGTCTTCGATTAATTAAAATAAGAACCCAAGAGAAATAATTATTTAATAATAATTCTAATTCTATAATAGCATTTTGATTTGGACTATATTTAAAATATTGATTACTGTTAGATATATCTTGAAATATTTCATTTTTTTCAATTATTTCAACAGTTTTTACACCATACTTATTAAATTTTTTTTGTATAATATTTTTTGGTTTAATTTCAGCAAAGTCTGCAAATCCAATTAATCTCATATTTGAAAATTTACCTATTTTATAAAATCTTGATAATTTTCCATAACCATATCTTCCTGTTTGACTAACCATAATATCTGCTAAAAAAGAATATTTTCTTTCATCATTAACATTATGAAATAAATTTATTAAAGATGAATGATAATATGGAGTTTTGAGTAATTTTCCAATTTGTTCTAAACAAATTTGAGATCCTTGAAAAAAATTATAATCATCTAATTCTTCTTCTAAATAATAAGTATATTTAATTGCATTAAATATATAATTTTTATTTTGATTAATTTTTTCACTATCTTTAATTTGATAAAATAAATATGAATCAGAATTAATATCAAAATTTTCATTTCCTTTATTTTCATTAAATTTTTTTTGAAACCAATCAAAATTTGACCATTTTTTTAATTGATTTGAAGGATCATTTACTAATTTAATTGTTGAATCTATATAATCTATAATATTACTTAACTGATTACCAAACTTTTTAATCATATTTTTTTCATATTCTAATTCTTTAATATCTTCATTTAATTTTTTAACTTTATAACAATAAATTTTATTAATTTCATTATCTTGGAAATTAGTTATAAATAATGTTCTTCCTAATATTTTATGTGTAAAAAACTTAGATGTTAGATTTATTATTGCCACATCTGTTGTAAATATACCATCTGTTGTAAATATACTTGTATCACCTTCAAGTGTAACTGTATTTTCATCTATAGAAAAAATTTGAAATTTTAAGGAATGTAATTCTTTATTATATAAAAAAGATAATTCTAAATTATCATTTGTTTGACAGTGTAATTTTATATACCAATTATTTTTATTTTCTAATTTAATAATATTATTATTGTCTTTATCATAAGTAATTTTTAATTCTATTAGATCTTGCAATAATTCTTCCGAATTTTTAAATTCTTCTACAGAATTTTGTAAATATAATGGTTGTGTATATTTTATTTCAGGTAATAATTCTAAAAACCATACTAAGTTTTTTATATTACTTAAATTATTACCCCCGTCTTCGAAAGAAATTTGATATAATTTTATGTGATTATGTGATTCTATAAATTTGATATAAATATTTTTGATTATTTTTTTTATATAATCAGATTCATACGTTTCTATATCAAAATGTAACTTTGATATATTAGAAAATCTCCATTGTTTATTTGAAACTATTTCGTTTAATATACTAAAATCATAAATATCCAGATTTTGTTGTTCATCTAGATATTCGTCTGGATCTATAGATACATTTTGTAATTTTAAATATTTATTATAGTAATTTAATAAATAATAAGATCTATACGTATATAAATAATTAAAAATATTATTATATTGCAACTGAAAATTATTAAATATAAATTTAAATAAAGAATGATCATTTATATTATATTTATTTTCAAATATTTCATAAAAATAGTTAAAATATTGGGATATAATGCTGGAACATGTATATGGTAATGTTGTAATTTTAGAATAATCTATTAATAATCTCAATTTGTTATATTCAAATAAAAGATTATCATCAATAATAAATTTAATAATAAAATTTATTAAACTAATTATAAAAAAGATTGTATTAATATTTGGAGTGATTAAATTATCATAATTAATATTTTTTTTAGAATTTGGATGATTATATTTTTTATTAGGATAATTACATTTTATTTGGTAATTATGTGTGCATTTAAATATTCTTAATAAAATCTCATTTAAAGAAATTTTATTAACTGTTATCTCATATGAATCTATATGTTCAATACTTGATGAATTTGTAGGTTCCGGTATATATATTTCATTTATGTCATTTAGTATAATAATACTTCTAATATCTTTATGTAAAAAATCAATTGATATTTTAAATAATTTATAAAAAATACTTTTTTCTTTTTTATTTAATTCATATTTATATTGTTTTTCATTAATATTAAGAGTATATATTTCAATATAATTAATATTTATACTTTTAATAAAATAAAAATATAAATTAAATTCATCTTCATTTCCAGAAGTTTGGTTATAATTAATTTTATAAGTTTTAGATAGCATATATATATTTTATATAAAAAAATGAAAAATAAAATATAAACAATTAATTAATATATATTATATAATGAATATTCAAGTTGACAACAAAATCAATGAACAAAATCTATCAGAAGAACCACTTTTATCTGAAGAATCAAGACTAGTGCTTTATCCAATAAGACATGAACAAATATGGAATATGTATAAAAAACAACAGAAATGTTTTTGGACAGCAGATGAAATTGATTTTTCTAAAGATTATAAAGATTGGCAAAAGATAAATGATGATGAAAAACATTTTATAAAATATATATTAGGTTTTTTTGCAGCTAGTGATGGAATAGTTAATATTAATCTATTAGATAGATTTCTAAAAGATGTTAAAATACTAGAATGTCAAATGTGTTATACATGGCAAGCTGCGGTAGAAAATATACATTCCGAAACATATAGTCTTATGATAGATACATATATCAAGAAAACTGAAGAAAAATTATTTTTATTAAATGCTGTTGAAAATATTCCTTGTATTAAGCAAAAAGCTAATTGGGCTATTAAATGGATTAATGATAAGAATGCGTCATTTGCACAAAGATTAGTTGCATTTGCTTGTGTAGAAGGTATATTTTTTAGTGGTAGTTTTTGTGCAATTTATTGGTTAAAAGAACGTAATTTAATGCCAGGTTTATGTTTATCTAACGAATTTATTGCAAGAGATGAGGGATTACATTGTGATTTTGCATGTCTATTATACTCAATGTTAAAAAATAAATTAGATTATAGTATAATAAAAAACATAATAAAAGAAGTAGTTGATATAGAGACAGAATTTATAACAGAATCTTTACCTTGCAAGTTAATTGGTATGAATGATAAATTAATGAAACAATATATTAGATTTGTAGCGGATAGGTTAGTAAAAGAACTTGGATATCCAAAAATTTATAATGATACAAATCCATTTGCGTTTATGGAAAATATTTCGTTAGAAGGTAAAACTAATTTTTTTGAGCATCAAGTTAGTCAATATAAAAAGGCAGATATATCAGATGCTTCATTTGATATAACTAATGACTTTTAATTTATATTTTTTCTGATATGTTTTTTTTATAATAATTTAACAAATCCGAAATGTTCTAATTGTAATTCTTTTTTATTAATTGCATTAATAAATAAATGATTTGTTAGTATATTAGATATATTTTTCTTAATAATTTTAACTTCTGGTATATCTTTATTCATTATATATGCTGGATAATTTGAATTTAATTCAAATAAATAGGGATTATAATTATTATCAAAGATAATATCAGGTCCACATAATTGAAATTCTAATGCATATTTACTTTTATAGTGATATGATTTTTTTTTAATTTCTTTTGATAGATCAGTTAATACTAATTTAATGTTATTAAAAAATACATTATATTCAGGAGTATCACTATTAAATTTTTTACATCTGGGTGGTTCATTTTTATTTATTTGTGTTACATTTGTTAATTGAACTAAAGTATCTGTACTATTTGCAATATATTTTTCTTTTGCTAATTTTATATGACCTTCTTTATATAAATAAAAACTTAATTCATTTTTATAATAAATTACTAAATAATGCACTCGAATATCTCCTTTTTTTCCATCAAATAAATAAAGATTTCCAATATTTTTTTGTATAATATATTTTTTATTTAGTACAATATTTTTTTTTAAAGAAATATCACTATCTACTATCTTTATCCCTTTCCCACCATAAATTTGAAAGGGTTTTATAAACCATAAATCATTTTTTATAGTTGGTATTGAAGTATTATTTTTACTATAAATGTAAGTTTCTGGATAATATAATTTATTTTTTAAAAACTTTGTTAATTCCATTTTATTATCTAAATTAACCAATATTTTGGATTTAATAACCGATGATATAGTAATTTTATTTTTTTTATTGGTATCATGAATAACATATGCTTTATAATCTTTATTTTTTAATAAAGATTTTTCCCAAGGATGGTGTGATCTATATATTTTTAAATAATATTTATTTGCTATATCGCTAAAATTTTCTTTTAAACGAGATATAAAAAGCATTAATATTAGAATATAAATCAATATTCTGTAATTCATTATATTTATATCAGAAATTAATATATCAGAAATTAATATTTAAAGAATTATTTTTATTAATTCATTAAAGAATTATTTTTATTAATTCATTAATGAATATATTTATTATATTTATAATATTTATAATTTCTTTTTATTTTATATTATATTTTTTATTACAAAAAATTAAAAGAATACTTCAAAAAGAAAGATTACGATACTATGGTTATGATTCAGACGATGAATATGAAAAATATTATTGATATTTACTAATATCAATTAATATTTTCCATTTATTTTCTATAAAGCCAAATAATAAATTAGATCCTTCAAAATAAATTAAGGGAGACGGGTAATTTTCAATTTTATATTGATCATTAAATTGTTTTATTTTTACAGCATCGGTACTTTGTATATATTTTAATTTACCTTTAGTAAAATTTTGATTATTATTTTGAAATTCATTTCTTATTTTAGACATTACTGATTCTGCATCTAATTGAAAATTGACTTGATAATTGTTAGCAAATAATATATTTTTTTTTAAAAAATCTATACTTTTAATATCATCATCAACTTTTTCAACAAAATTTTTATTAATATAGTTAACAAAATATTGATTAGAGGGGGGAATAAGTTCATCTTTTAATATAGGGCATTCTGGACATTCTGGGCATGTAAAAGAAGTAAATGTAATATAAGAATATATTAATTGAAATAAAACTAAAAAACATAAAATAATTAAAACAAATTTTAAAAAATTATCCATTATATTAATATCTATATATTATTATAAAAATTATAATATAATGGAATTAAAACCTAAATTAGTAGAACATAATATTTTAAAAAAAATTATTAAATCTAATAAAGTAAAAAAGAATGATAGTGTTATAACCAATTTATTTTCATATACTGGTAATTGTATAGTAAATATAATAAAAAACTATGCTGATTTTATATTTGTGTTATTATTATTATGTATAATACTTTATTTTAGATATAAAAATAAAAACATAAAATCAAATTTAATACAACCAAACGAAATTCATGTAAACTATATCAGAAATAAAGATATAGTAAATCAAAATATTGTTAATATAAATGATGAGATTAAAAGTGATTCTAAATTAGATGATAATATTTTATCTAATATAAAAAAAGAAATCAATAAAATTGATCAAGATAACTTAAAACCTGTAAACTTGGGTGGTTTACAGCAATTTTCATCATATTAAATATTTACTATCATATTATTATTATTTATATTATTATTATTATAGGTAGTTGTATCATCATTATTATTGGTAGTTGTATCAAGACCATTTAAAAAATTATTTATAATTTCCTCTTCTATTGTATCTTTCATAATTAATCTATAAACATTTACTTGATTTTCTTGACCTAATCTTACAGCTCTTCCTATTGCTTGATCTTCCATTGCCTTAACAATACCATATTCTCCTTTATGAGGTTCCATAAAAATAATATGCGTTGCTTCAGTAAGATTTGTGCCAGATGCAGCATGTTCGGTTGATAACATAATAACTCTCGAATTATTTTTTTTATTTTTTTTAATTTGAGAATCTTTTCTAAAAGCACTAATTGCTGCATTTCTTTGATGTACATTACCTTTACAAAAAACATTATTAATATTATTATTTTTTAAAACAAAACCAATCATTGATAATAATTTGTCCCATTCTGAGAAAATAATAATATTGGTGTTAGGATTTAATAAGATTTGATTGCATAATTTTATTAATTTTGCTAATTTAGTGCCATAATTATAAACTAGTTGATCTATTACATTTGTATCTATTTTTTCTTGTTTTTCTATTTTATAAATTTGAGAAGCTGATATGAATGTTCTACACATCGGACATTCATTTTTATATGAAGGCATTTGTAATACTTCAGTAATACATTCATAACAAAAATTATGTCCACAATTAGTAACAATTGGATCATCAAATTCACATCTACAAATTGGACAATTGTTTTCATTTATTTTTATATTAGAACTAAAACAATTTAATAAATATTTAGATGATAAAATGATATTTTCTAACATTTTCTTTCTAGCTGCATATCCTGGAACCATTGGATCTAAATTATAAATACTATGTTCTGTTTTTGTAATTTTATTTTTATTATCTGTAATTAATTTTTCTTTTACTTCATCAAAATTTAATATAGATGTTATATCACTACCAAACTTGTCACATATTTGAATATTACAACATATCTGTCTAAGATAATCACTATCTTTATATTTTTTTAAAGATTCGTATAAATTTGATTCAAATTCTGAAAATTGTAATAAAATATTTTCAATATTAGCGCTAGGTATTGATAATTCATCTTTTACAGATTCTTTAGTATTTCTTATATATATTTGTTTGAATATAGAATTTAGAATATTCGATTCAGATAATCCTCTCTCCATACTTTCTTGTAAATTTAAATAATGGGAATTTCCATTATCATCCATAATAGATTTAAAATCTAAAAAATTCATAACATTTGTTAATGAATTTTTATCATAAAATGGTGTTCCTGACACATACCATTTATTACTACAATGGTATTTTTTTATAGTGTTTAACAAATATACATTTTCATAGTCACACTTACTAGAAAATATTTCATGAGCTTCATCTACAACTATTCTATGCCAAAATACTGATTCAAAAAGTATATTTTCATTTTTTATAGTTTCTTTTGAAAAATTTAAGAGATTTTGTATATTTTTAAACCTTGTTTTTATTTGATGATCTCCTGATATATATGATTTGGTTAATCTGTCATATTTGGGATCTTTAAGATAACCATAATTAACATAATAATTTATATTCCATAAAAATTGAAATGAAGTAATTACTATATCTGCATCTAATAAATCTTGAAATGTATATTTTTCATGATTTGTTTTTGTTAAAATTAATATCTGTTTCAATTTTGGATTTCCTTTAGATATCTCACTACTCCACTGTTTAGTTAAATGACTCGGACAAATTATTAATGTTGCTTTGGTAACTAAACCATTAATAGTATCTATTTTTCTAACTTCATATTTAAAATTTTTATCATCAACGTTTGGTTTATATATATATGGTTTTTCTATAATTAATCCAATCATTGTAATTGTTTTACCTAAACCCATTTCATCAGCTAATATACCACCTATAGAAGTAAAATTATTTTCTGTATTACTATTAAATTTATTTTTATACATATCAAAATAAATTTTATCACATTTAGAATCATTTATTATTTCATTTAAATATCTTTTACAATCTAATATATGTAGATTATTCGATCCTTCTATTTTTTTCATCCAATTTAATGATTCTAATTGATATTTAAATAATTTAATATTTAATTTTTTTGGTTGTTTTGATAAATTAGTATTAGGAGTAGAATTTTCTTTCCATTTAACATCAATCAAGTGAGTAACAGGATTTTTTTGAAATAAAAATCTATAAAAATAATTTTCAAAATCATTTATTTCATTATTATTAATTCTATTTATAATAGTGTCTGTATCACAATAAATAATATAATTCATATATTTTGAATACACTGACTCTGTAAATGTTATTTTATAAGAATAGCCAAAATATTGTTTTATTTCAATATTAAAAATTAAATCTGAAACATAACTTTTTCGTAGTTTAGATATTATATCTTTATTACAAATTATATCATAGAAATAATTATTATTATTTCCTATTCTTATCAAATCTTTTGATTCATCAAAATGCGGATTGTCAATTGCTCTCTCTGAAAAAGAATATAATTCATACATTTAAATAGTAATAAATATTAAATTATTACTATTTAAATTATTATTATTTCAATTATTTATATATTATTTCAATTATTGGAATAAAATTATTATATATACAATCATCTGTTTTAAAACTATGATCTATTAAATATCCTTGCTTCAATTTTTCAATTGAATCAGGTATTGTAATATTATTACCTAATTTAGAACTATACTCTTTTAATTTATCAATTCCATTTATTTTTTTAGTGTCATTATCTAAAAATTTATAACTTAAATTATTAATAAATTCATATTCAAATTCAAAATGTTTAGAACATATACTTAATAAGTATTTTATATATAAAAACTCATCTGCACAATCTTTACAGTTATTAAATTCATTTTCTATTACTATTGTTGATTCATTTTCATAATAATAATTAGTAATATTAATTTTACTCTTAATACAATAATTTACTAAATTATCTAATATATTTTCTTTAATATCATAGTTTATTTTCTTAGTTAATTTAATTTTAGCACTAAAACTAAATTTAGGATTATTTTTATCAATATTATCTTTATATTTTTCTAATATTTTTATTAAATTATATCTTTTATCATAATTTAAGTTTTCTCCTTCAATATTAAAAATATCACATATTACTAATAAAGAATTGTCATCAATAAATGGATTTATTGATATATGTCTTGGTCTTAATAATATTTCATTATTATTATAATATGTATTTAATATTGGAATACTTATATTTGATTCGCTGCTTCTCATAATTTTATATCTACTCTGAAATGTATCATTTTTTTCTTGCCATACATATAAAATTTTAATTATTGTAATGTTATTTTCTTTTTTTCCTTCCATTATTAATTAATAAATTAATTTTATCTTTAAGTTTAATTTATTAAATATATCAGAAGAACTACAATGAATACGATATCGTATACAGAATTCTATAAATTATAGTTTTTTTAAATCTATTATATTTACTATTATAATGAATATTCCATCTATTATAATAGTAAATATAATGCATTTTTTATCTGTCAAAGATATTATTAATTTGAGTTTAACTTCAAAAACTACAATAGATGATTCAACATGGAAAATATATGCTTATTTGAAATGGTGGAATAAACAATTTTGGGATAAAGCAGTTAAAAGAAGTCCTCAAATATCGAAACCATATTATATATGGAAACATGAAGTTATTCGAATATTGAAATTCGAATATTATTCATCAAATCCTGTAACAGAAAAATAATATTATAAATTATGGGAAATTATGGAAATTAATTTTCTATCCTCTCGTATTAGAAAATTAAAGTTTTGACTGCGTTAAATATATCGGTACACAAGAAACATATAAATTTTTATTAATATATAGTTTTATGATTTAAATATGGGTTATAAAGAAACATAATACTAAAAGTCGGTGTAATCCAAAAAATGCAATTTTTTTGGATTTAATGACTTAATTTTTTTACTAATTTTATAGTAACAATATTAATTGTAGTAAATAAAATTGATATAAATTATAATTATATATATATTATATTTATAATAAATGACTATTATACAAGATTATTTAGAAGATCCATTTGATTTTATATCAAATGTCAGTTTACAAAATATTATTAAGCTAATTAAAGATGCAAATGATCAATATTACAATAATGGTAATCCTATTATGTCGGATGAAGAGTATGATTTATTAAAAGATGAATTACAAAATAGAGATTCAAATCATAAATTATTAAAACAAATTGGTAATAAAACTCATTCCAAGGATAAAATTAAATTACCATACCATATGGGCAGTATGGATAAAATTAAACCTGGTACTTCATTAATTGATAAATGGTTGGATAAATATGAAGGTTCATATGTACTAAGTGATAAATTAGACGGAAGTTCTGGATTATTAGTAATGAGAGAAGATGGTAAACATATGTTATTCACTCGAGGTGATGGTATAGTTGGTACTAATATTACATCTATGTTATCAGGAATAAAAGGAATACCTGATATAAATATAAATTTAGTAATAAGAGGGGAATTAATAATTTCTAAAAATACATTTTTAGAAAATAAACATACATATACTAATGCAAGAGCTATGGTAAATGGATTAGTTGGAAAAAAAAATATAACAAAAAAAGAATTATCAAATGTAGAATTTGTAGCTTATGAAGTAATAGAACCCTATGACTCTGCATTAAAACAATTACAATTATTAAAAAAATTAAAATTTAATACTGTTCATTTTAAAGAAATTAAACAAATTAGTGAAGATTATTTAAGTTCTTATTTTAAAGAAAGAAAAAAAGAAAGTAATTATGATATTGATGGTATTATTATAACAGATAATAAGAAATATAATAGAAATAAAATAGGTAATCCAAAATATGCATTCGCCTTTAAAGAATTATTAGAAGATCAAATTGTTGAAACTGAAGTTACTAAAGTTGAATGGAGAATATCCAAAGATGGATATATTAAACCTAGAGTTCATGTTAAACCAACATTAATATCTGGTATTACTATAACACATGTTACTGGACATAATGCAAAAAATATAGTTGATAATGGAATAGGAGTTGGTACAAAAATTAAATTAACGCGTGCTGGAGAAGTTATACCTTATATTTTGGAAGTAATTCAAAAAGTTATACCATCATTACCAACAATTCCTTATAAATGGAATAATACAAATGTTGATTTTATTGTTGATAAAGATAATATGGGAGAAGATCAAACATACGCAATATTAGTGAAAACTATTACATATTTCTTTAAAAAAATTGACGTTAAGTTTCTTGATGAAAAAAATGTTACTAAAATGATAGATGGGGGATTGGATAATATTTATAAAATTATAAATGCATCAGTTGAAGATTTTTTAGAAATCGACGGTTTTAAAGATAAAATGGCCACTAAAATTTATGATAATATTCAGAATGCAATTAAGGAAGTAGAATTAAGTAAATTAATGTCAGCAAGTAATTTATTTGGACATGGATTGGGGGCAAGAAAATTAGAATTAATAATTAATGAATATCCAGATATTTTAAAAATTAACTTGAGTAAACATAAATTTATTGAAAAAATAATTGAAATACAAGGATTTGATACTAAAACAGCTACTCAATTTGTTAATAATATTGATAGTTTTAAAGATTTTTTAATTAAAAATAAAAAAATTAAAATTAAAATAATCAAAAAATCTACTAATAAATCTGGTATATTTAAAGATATTAAAATCGTATTTACTGGATTTAGAGATAATCAATTAGAAAAAATAATTGATAAGGAAGGAGGAACAATAACTGCAACTGTAAGTTGCAATACACATTATGTTGTCACTAATGATAAAGAAATTAGTTCTAGTAAATTAGATAAAGCATATAAATTAAATATTCCAATTATGACAAAAAATGAATTTTTAAACAAATTTAATTTAAAATCATCTGTTAAAGACATTTAATAGACGAAACTTATCAGAAGGAAAATCAAGACTTGACTAAAAGGCCTATAATTTTATTTTTTTATATAAAAATTATAAAATAAAATTATAAAAAAAAAATATTATATAAAAAAAAATCACATTTAAAAAATTGAAAATAAAAGAATTTAAAGTTAATTCAATATTTATATAAAAAATGAGTAACGATGATGAAGATAAAACAACATGCACAGAAGTTGATTCAGAAACAACATGTATAGGAATTGATTTAGGAACAACTTATAGTTGTGTTTCAGTATGGACAAATAATAATGCAGAAATTATAGCAAATGGTCAAGGAAGTAGAACAACACCATCATGTGTTGCATTCACAGATAATGATCGTATGATTGGCGCAGCAGCTAAAAACCAAGCTGCACAAAATCCAACTAATACTATTTTTGATGTTAAACGAATGATTGGTAGAAAATATAATGATCCGAAACTTCAATCAGACTTGAAACATTTTCCTTTCGATGTTATTAAAAGTCCTGACGGTAAACCTATGATTAATGTTCAATATAAAAATGAAGATAAACAATTTTCACCAGAAGAAATTTCTTCAATGATATTGATCCATATGAAAGAAATTGCAGAAACCTTTTTAGGAAAAAAAGTTCAAAATGCTGTTGTTACAGTACCTGCTTATTTTAATGATTCTCAAAGACAGGCTACTAAAGATGCTGGAACAATTGCTGGTTTAAATATTCTTAGAGTTATTAATGAACCTACCGCAGCAGCTATTGCATATGGTTTAGATAAAAAATCAGAAAAAGAAAAAACTGTACTAATTTATGATTTAGGTGGAGGTACATTTGATGTAACTTTATTAACAATCGATGATGGAATTTTTGAAGTTAAAGCAACTGCTGGTGATACTCATCTTGGTGGAGAAGATTTTGATCGTTATTTAATGGAATATCTTATTAAAGATTTTAAAATTAAACATAAAAAAGATATTTCTGATAATAAAAAATCAATTAGACGACTCGAATCTGCATGTGAAAATGCCAAAAAAACACTTTCAGCTACTTCCGTAGCACAGATTAATATTGATTCTTTATTTGAAGGTATTGATTATGATATAAGTATCACTAGAGCAAAATTTGAGTCACTATGTATTGAATTATTTAAACGTACATTTACACCAGTTGAAAATGTTCTACGTGATGCTAAAATAAGCAAGGCAGAAGTTGATGAAATTGTATTAGTAGGAGGATCTACAAGAATCCCAAAAATTCAAACACAGTTAAGTGAATTTTTTAATGGTAAAGAGTTATGTAAAAGTATTAACCCTGATGAAGCAGTTGCATATGGAGCAGCAGTTCAAGGAGCAATTTTAAGTGGAGTTAAGGATGAAAAAATCGGAGATATTCTACTACTTGATGTTATCCCTTTATCATTAGGTGTTGAAACTGCTGGAGGCGTGATGACTAATATTATTGATCGTAATAGTACTATTCCATGTAAGAAATCACAAACATTTAGTACTTATTCTGATAATCAACCAGCTTGTACAGTACAAGTGTTTGAGGGAGAAAGACAATTTACGAAAAATAATAATAAATTAGGTGAATTTAATTTGAACGGTATTCCACCTATGCCCAGAGGTCAGCCACAAATTGAGATTACATATGATGTTGACGCAAATGGTATTTTGAATGTAACAGCATCCGAAAAATCATCTGGTAAATCAGAAAAAATTACTGTTACAAATGATAAAGGTCGTTTAAGTAAAGAAGAAATTGAAGATATGATAAACGACGCAGAAAAATTCAAAGAAGATGATAATAAAGCTAGAGAAAAAATAGATGCCCGAAATAATTTCGAAAGTTATGTTTATCAAATTAAGAATACATTAAATGATGAAAAACTTAAAGATAAATTCTCAGATGATGATAAAACAACATTAGAAGAAAAAACTGACGAATTTACTTCATGGATTGACAATAACTACGATGCTGAAAAAGAGGAATATGAAACAAAACGTAAAGAATTAGAAGAATTATTTAATCCAATTATGCAAAAAGTGTATGCAAGTGGTGCACCAGAAGGAGGTATGCCAGAAGGAGGTATGCCAGATATGGCAGGTATGGCAGGTATGCCAGATATGGCAAGTATGGCAGGTATGGCAGGTATGCCAGGTATGCCAGATATGTCCACAGAAGATACTTCTGGTCTTAATGTACAAGAAATAGATTAACTTATTATATAAATATAATTAATATATATTTAATTTTATTATATATTATGAAAATAATAAAAAAATTAACGCTTTACCACTGGTAAAGTATAGTGCTCGTATAGTGTAGTTGGTTATCACTTTGGACTTTGAATCCAACAACGCCAGTTCGATTCTGGCTATGAGCTTCTGGCAATGGGTGTGTCATTAATACTTGTGTACAATTACAAGTTTATAAAAATAATAAAAATAATAAAAAAATTAACATTTTACCACGGCTACCGATGGTAAAGTATAGTGCTCGTATAGTGTAGTTGGTTATCACTTTGGACTTTGAATCCAACAACGCCAGTTCGATTCTGGCTATGAGCTTTTGGCAATGGGTGTGTCATTATAAATAAAATTATATAAAAAATAATAATATACATTATTTTTTAATTTAATTTATTTTTTAATTCAATAATAGAGCTAAATAACATATTCTTAATGGTATCACTTATATTTTTATAATTAGGGATATCAGATATAAATTCATCCATTTTTTTTTTAATAACAATTTCAAAATTTTTTTGTTTTTTTATAAAATCAATATTATTTAATAAATAAGTAAAAAGATTCAATAAAATAACTAATTTTGTATTTTTGTTTGTATTAGAAAAATTATCTAAATAAATTTTTATTCTTGTAGTTATTTCAAGATCTTCTTGATTTGTAGCATAAATCATACAAATTAGTTTAGTTTATTATAATAATATTAAAAGTAATGTATATTATCATTTTTTATATAATTTTATAATTTCAATATTATTTATCATTTTCAATCTAAAATTAACTTGTAAAAACTAAAGATAAAGAATAGTGACCCCCAAAAAGAGCTTCCGTTATATGCTCTTTTTGGTTTGATATCGGTTGTTTCTACTACTTGCCTTTAATTCGTTGACGCATTTCCTTCTGGGTGTTCATCGAAATGTTGGTTATCTCGTCAATAATTATTTTCTGAACAAGTTCAGGTAGGTCATTCGTCACTTGACAGGTTGCCGTTCGAATACCTAAAAACAGCTGATGCTTTGAAGTTGGAATATGGCGCTCGCTAAAGCGAGGCATGAGAGTGAAGCACACTGGGCAACAATAAGACATGTTATTTTTTTATTGTATACTATAGATATCTTGGCTGTTTATTATTATAATATTTAAAATAATATTATAATTTCAATATTATATTATTTTCAATGTAAAATTGGAATAATCCATTTAGGTTTAATTCTGTATAAATAATAATATAAATAAATATTATGTCGTATATAAATAATGAAATCAAAACTAATGTAAAATATATACCGGGGCCAGAACAGGAGCCAGAACCCGAGCAAGAACCAGAACTAATGCCTTTTTTTTGGGAGGTCTATTCTGGGGATCAGAATACTGATCGTGCGGGCAAACTCAGAATAATGAGTGCACTCTCTAGATCAATATCAGCTAGTATGAAAAATAAAAATAAAATAAAGAATGAAACAATTTTTTATCTAAATAATGGTACTAAAATATTACTAAATATTGTAGGTGATTTAGATGGTAGTGATTTTTTAATACTAGATGAAGATGATATAATTTGTATAGAAATAGGAAGAAGTGTAAAAAGAATATCAATAAATGCAATTGATACAATGATTAATTTAAAAACAGTATCAATAAGTAATACGGTAACATATATTGAAGAATATGCTATATCATATAATGAAAATTTAATATCATTAGTTTTAGGTAATAGTATTAAAATAATAGAAAAAAATGCATTTAAAGGAAATGATAAAGTAGAAAAAATTACATTTATAAAAGGAATAAAAGATAAATCAATATTTGGATTCGAATGTTTTTATAAAAAAAATAATTTATTGATGGTTGTAAATATATATTATAGTAATGAAGATTATGATATAGGATTTTTAGATAAGTATGTGAATTATCCTGTAAATTATGTTAAAATTTAAGATATTATTTTATTTCATAGATATTTCTTCATTATCCTCAACAACAATTATTTTGAGTTTTTAAAGAATCTTTCTAATTAGATCCATAATTATTTGTACACCAATTATCTATAACTGCTAAATGTCGGTCATTGTAATAGAATGGTTCGCAGAATTATTATCTAAAGCTAATTCAGCGAGTGTAATATTATTATTGGGTGATAAATGTTTTTTTTTTCTTATATTAATATGAAATGGTTTTTTTTTATATAACATTACATTAAAGTAATTAATGTAATTTTGTCCAGTAATAATAGTATAAATTGGTAGTATTATATTTGCTATTAAAAAAAAAGTCAATGCAATATTAATTTTATATAAAAATGGTAATAATATTGCAGCGATTATCATAAATGGACTTAAATAAAACATTGCATAATAAAAAATTCCACGTTTATAAATATTATATTCTACAGTTCGAGATGGTATCCATTTAATTTTATTTGTAAATAATTTATAAAAAGATATTAATAAACGAATTGTTCCGATTGCTGGTTCTGGTGTCATTTGTATAATTGAAGTAACTAATAGTAATATAATTTTTGGAAACGATTTTATTTTAAAAGTAATTAAAATTGGTAATATAATAATAGTTGTAATCATATAAATCATTGGAATATAAGAGTATCGCATTGGGATAAAAGCGATAAATATAATATATAATAATAAAATTGGTCTCATTATAATTATTCGAAAAGATGATAACGCAAAATATGCTTTTGCAAAAGATAAAGTGTATATATGTTTAGTTTGTGGTATTTTTTTTTGTCGACATAATAAATTTGGATAAATATGACGAGCTACAATTAATTCCCCAATATTCCATCTTAATTCTCGTATATTCCAAGTAATATAAGTAGTTGGAGGAGTTTCTTCTAATGCAATATCTGGAGTATAAAGAACAGGTAGAGCCATCGATTCAAAAGTATCATGACTTAATGCATCGGCAGGAACATACTCTACTGGATTAATAGATGTTCCAATGCAATGTTTTAAATATTCAGAATTTCGAATTAAACCTTTACCAAAAAATGGGCAATGATCCAAATATGAGCAAGTATATTTGGTTATTATATTAGAATGTTCTTGAGAATATATTTGAAGTTTTTGAAATATAGTATTAGATCCATATAAATCGATTCTAGGTTGAATAATTGTATATTCTGGATTTGCTAATGCTGTACCAATTAGTTTAATAACAGAACCATTAGGTACGCGAGTATCAGAATCTAAAACTAAAGTAAATTTAAAATTTTTTCGTAAAATTCGATTATAATTTACTTTATTTGAAGATGATTCAACAAACATCTCTTTATTTACACGAGAATTTACACCATAAATTGCAGTATCCTCGTATGTAAAACAACTAGAATAACCTGCAGATAAACAAATTAAATCTTGATATTGTCCACATTTTTTTAAAGTCTTAGAATTTCTTCTAAGTAAAATAAAATCTAAACTACGTTTTTTGCAAATAATATGTAGTTTAGATTTTAATAATTTTTTTGATATATTAAGTTTTGACCACCAAGCAGAATTATCATCAATATTATCAATATTATTGATATAATTTAAACCAGATGTATATAAATGATTATATAATATTTCTCTATAATAAATTAATTTTGATGACTCATAAGTTATTAAAATTGGATCATTAGTTACAGATATTAGTACAGCAATAGAGTTTATACCCATGTTACCAATAAATGCTTCATACATATTATGAAAACATTCATCAATTTCTTCCTCATCATTTGCTTTTAAATTATAATTAATAATAAAACTAGTTTTTCCAATATTATTTATCATTTTAATTTCATTAATTTTATGAAATAAAACTAATATTGCTTTTAATAAAATTTCAGAAGAAGTATATATACAAAGTGATTGAATAAATAAATAAATAATACTTATAAAAATATGTATTTTATACCATTCAATTATGAATATATTAATACTTATACTAATAAGTGTACATATAATTGACCCTCCATGAAAATATATACGGGCATATTTATTTATCATATATAATATTAAATATAAAATAATATTTATTATTATTATAGATAATAATAAATCGATACAAAATATAAATATAATTTAATTCTTGTAATTATTTTATGACATTATTGTCTTATCTAATAATTGACTTACATGATAAATCATATTAATAAAATTATTATAATAATATATATTAATAATAATGAATATTCAACAATTACCATATGATATATTTTATGTAATATCAACTATTTCAGATTATACATCATTTTTTAATCTAAAATTAACTTGTAAAGAATTTTATAGTTTTGAAGATTTTTTTTATAAAAAAAAATCTAATATTATAAAAAAATATATAAAAAAATACCATTATACAAATTTTTGTGATCTTAAACAAATGAATAGATCAGGTTTTTTAGTTAACTCAAAAACAATATTAAATAATCCACAAAAATATAATAATAAAATAATTCAATTAATATCTACATTTCAATATAACGAATTTGATTATATTGAAATTGGTGAAATAGTAGAAGGTTTTCTTGTTAAAGAAAATAATATAGATGCTTGGATTATATATGACAAAGAATTAAATAAAATTCATCCATTCTTAGAGCATTTTTTTTTATCTAAAAGTATTCGAGTTATAAAATAATTTTCTCTAGATATCTCTTAAATTCATTCATACTGATAATTAATAAAATTTGAAATTAAAAATTTTTATTAATTATCAGTATTTTATATTAAAATGATTAAACAAAAAAAGAATGTTTCAATAAAAAATACAACTAAACACAAAAATGATGTTTCAATAAAAAATACAACTAAATACAAAAATGATGTTTCAATAAAAAATACAACTAAATACAAAAATGATGTTTCAATAAAAAATACACCTAAACATTATGATTTTACAATAAAAAATACAACCTTTCGGATTCCAGATAATATATGTATTAATAAATTTATTGGAGTGAATGGTTCAAATTTAAAAAAAATTTCAAAACAATCTTTATGTAACATATGGTATAACAATAGTACTAGTTTAATAGAAATTAAGGGAAATTCTGATAAAAATATTATAAATGCTATAAATATTATAAAAAATAGAATAGAATATTTAAATAATAAAAAAAATACAATTATATCTGATAAAAATATTATAAATGCTATAAATACAATTATATCCAATACAACTATTGAATCCAATACAACTATTGAATCTAATACAACTATTGAATCTAATACAACTATTGAATCTAATAAAACGATTGAATCTAATAAAACTATTGAATCTAATAAAACTATTGAATTTAATTCAATAGTTAAATCAGCAGAATTTGAAAAATCATGGACTCCATGGGATTCTATGATTTTTCATAATATGTATTTTAGAAATTTAAAAATAGAAAAAAATGAGAATTCATATATTCTCAATGGGTCTATAAATGATATGGCTCAATATATTAGTTATAATTTTCCAAATATATACAAAATGCATTCTTAATTTTTTATATATTATTTAACACTATCTCCATTTTTTGTCTTCACATCATTGTTATCATTATAATCATAATTATTAATGAATTTATCAAGTTCATTTATATCAAACTAATATTTATCAGATGCAATTATTTTAATATATTACTAATTTTGATTTGTCTGCTTCTGGATTATTATTTTTAATAATATTTCTGTTATTAAATAACATAAATCTGATTTCTTCTTTTATTTTGTTTAACACTACATCTTTTTCTTTTTTCTCTAGATATCTCTCAAATTTCTTCATAATTATTGGATAATTCTTTCCATTCTCCAACCAATCCTCTACTCTATCTTGAATTAAACATTCCCTATCATTTATCATATTTTCTATTACTTCTTCTCTATTTAATGTATCCCATTTGTCACCATCATATACCATTATATATCCATTTTTTAAATTAGAGATATATACATTATGATTTTCTGGTTTTTTTGGATCTAAATGTATCATTTTTATTAAATAAGGTACACACATATTACTATGATTCATACAACTTCTAATATCTTTATCAGTTATATTACTTATATCAGTATCTTTATACGCAAGTAATTTAATGTTATTCTGGATATTTTGAGTTATATTACTATTATTTATTCCCGCTTTTTTAATTAATTCATCTATTTGTTTGTCACGTTTATTTAATTCTTTTTTAAAATCTTTTATTTGATTATTTAAAATTTTTACTAATTCATCCATGGAATTTTTTGCTTCTTCTTCCTTTTTCTTTTCTTTACAATTTTTATAATGCCTACTTAATGATTGACTAAATTTATAATTTTTTTCACAAAATTTACATTCAAAAAATTTATTATTTTCGTTATTTTCTGTTACATTTTGTTTAATTTTGGTTACATTTTTAACGCATTTGGTTACATTTTTAACATGTTTAGTTATATTTATGTATTCTTCATAACTTTTACCAGATAATATATATATTTTACAATCATCTATATTTATTTTATTTAATTTATCTTTACATGTATTTTTTCGTGACAAATGATTTTTCATTTTCGTTTTATGACAAATGGTCCAACCACACCTATAGCATATGTAATTTACCATAATAATTATTATATTATATTACTATATATTTAAATATTAGTCTTTTTTTTGTCTTTTTTATCTAATATATATAATATTATTACATAAAAATAAGACACATATGTCTTATTTTTATATATAAGATGATAAATGGTTATAATATATTTTATTATAAAAGACAAACAAAGAGCTATTTGGAAATTGATATGTTTAAAAAAACATATTTTTTTGGGGGG
>Ga0206125_10000935_pt1 | contig 36515 bp, 34 predicted proteins | sample Helgoland_Spring_4_FD_148598 | JGI IMG/M metagenome (GOLD analysis project Ga0206125, IMG submission 148598) | Pelagic subsurface seawater microbial communities from Kabeltonne, Helgoland, North Sea - Helgoland_Spring_Bloom_20160331_1 | ecosystem: Environmental > Aquatic > Marine > Epipelagic ... | reverse complement strand
TAACCTCGTAATACCAACAGTACCTGTGATAGTCAGTTCGGTCTGTTGGTACTGATCTCTGTAGTAGAGGAATAAGTCTGTGCATGGGTCAACCTGAACAAATTTGCCTGACGTGAGACCGCCACTCTGGACAGCAAGGGTGATGGCCCCACCATGGAGTAAAGAAAGTTCCTCTTGATCACAACCTGTGCGTACCTGACCAACTAAGTCAAGCGTTGTGACGGATCTCGGAATACCCTTGACGATGATCTGAGTGCTAGTTAGTTCTATAAATTCGCTCCAACCAGTTGCTGGATCCTTAATCTTCAGTCGATCAGCCTTTTGAAGAACTTCTGAGAAGGTCTCTCCGGGTGAAAGATTAAGTTCGGCGTCAAAATAAAGCTCGTCAGGTTGCAGGAAAATAGGGTTAGCCGTTAGATTAAGGGGTACGACTGTTTCAAAACGCTTTCGTAAACCCGTGAAGATATCCACAAATGAGTAAGTGAAAGAGCGATCTACTGACTGAGCAGGGGTAGACGTGAGTACTTCTGTAAACACTGTACCTAGAAGTGCTGGGTCGCCCGCGCGCGCTATGCTCGCTTCGCATCGATTATCAAATGTAGACACAGTATCGAAGCAAGCCTGAACGTTAGCTGGTGAAGAAATTACGACATCGTTGTGGAAAGGGCACTCTAACTGGTCGAGGAAATTTCCGGCTGCCTCCTCAACGGCGTCGTGTACAAGAGCATATGTGCCGTAGCACGCCTCCTGTTTAGAGTACATGCGCTCCTCGTCAATGGCATCTGTGTTCGTACATACTTTAAACACTTCACGAACTGCTTTGTTCATTAAAGTACCGTCCATAAGATCTGTAATAAGGGTTTTCTTCGAATTACCAGAGGAAATAATAAGCGAGCCTTTGCAGAGAGTCGACTGGCATGTATCTTTGGCTTCGTAGTAGTCGAAGTGAGGTTTATCAGTCCCTAGGTCAAAGACGAGGGGGTAGTCCGTAACAAAAAACGTTTTGCCGTCCGTAGTAGTCGTAAATTCCATAGGCAGAGTGAAGACGGTGTTAATAACAAAATCCGCAATACCAGCAACTTGTAGGCTCAATTCGGCAGTGACACCACCCTTAAAGTCGTGCGACTGCACGCATCCGTACGTGATGCTAGAAGAGACTAGTGCAGTGTAGAGCTGCGTACCGTTGTAGGTGCCTTGGTTGGTAACGTTGGAAGGTCCGAAAACGACAGATTCTGTGTTGCATTCTCCTCCGAATGTCAGCAAGATGCGGTTGTCAGACCCAAACGAGTCAAACAACAGCGGGGGATGGTCAAACAAGAGAGAATCTCCAGTCACAGCATCCACAACGCCGCATTTGTATGCCATAATAGAATCTTTAGAATACAAGAAAGAATCTGGTGGAGTAATTAATCCACCAGTTGAAGTAAAGTCTGTGTAGTAGTGAGCTGCAGTTCCTAGATCATAGGAAGCTTGGCAATGGATTTCAGAACCTACCATAACTGTAGATGTGATCACTCCACTAGAAGAGTCTATAACTGTTGAATCTAGAAACTCAGCGCGTGGATTAAGCTGGTGCATTGGATCTTCGGGATGTTCTCCTTGCACATACCCTAGTAGGCTTAACGCTACGACTGGAAGCAGCCTCATATTTAAGAGCTGGTTTTAATATTATATAGGTTGAATTTTCTGTTCCTATAAATGAGTAGCCTCAATTATGAAATGAAACAACTTAAAAGGGTAAAACGCGTGGAACGTTACACGGACACGTGTTTTTGCTGTGGGGAAGAAACAGACTGTGGTGTATGTGGTCTAGGCATTATCCTGGGGAGTATTGTATTGCTCTTAGTCGTCACAACGACTGTCCTTACATTTACAAACATGCTTCAAGTCTGTAGTAGCTCCTCACAGTGCACTGCTGGCGTGGGCGAAGTTGCTAGATGTAGGGGTATCTGTCTGACTGACAGAATTTTGGGTCATTGTAGCACCAGTGACGACTGTGTCTTTAGCCAGTGCCACTCATCAACCTGTAGTGTTGAAGGGAAGTGTATTTATACACCTGTTGTAGACGGAGTTCCGTGTGAAGACGTGGATTCGTGCACTAGCTCTGACGTATGCACAGCCGGGGTTTGTGCAGGAACTCGAATGGAGCTCCCCTGCCAAAAGTGCATTGGTGGGGTTTTCGTTCCTGACAATGACCTTGACGGAACTGTCTGCTCCGACTCTTCTCTTTGCACATCACACGACATTTGTACAAACGGTCAGTGCGTGGGAACAGCTGTGACTTGTCCTACTGCGCTGTGCAAAACTGCGTCATGTGACCCCATGACAGGGTGCAGCTTGGTGGATCATAATTATCAATTCCAACCCGACTTGTGTACTACTGCTCAATGTCAGGACGGTGAGTACACTGAGACGTTCAAAGATTGTTTTGACGGAAATCCATGTACTACAGATGCGTGTTACCCACTGAGTGGCGTATGTGTACACCCGGCGGCATCAGAATCGTGCATGACGGTTTGTACTCAGGATTCCGACTGTTCCGCTATCGGCACAAACACGGACTACGCATGCTGGGACGGCTTGTGTGCTGATGTTACTAGCTCAGAAAACATTATTAGGATCTCCCACGCGGAGGTAGACCACACGAGCTGCCCCCTGTCGGATCACAGCCGGCTGCAGTTGCGGTTTTATATGGATTCAAACGTAGAGAATGGCATTATGCATATTCCAAAAAGTAACTCCATTACATCCATCTTTCCACATATGCAAATTTTTGATGTTGAGAGCACACTAATGTATGACGGAAGCGCTGTAAGGTCTTACTTTTCTGCAAGAAGCGTGTGCTACGATATGACACTTGACTGCTATCCGTTTGTTTCGGGGTCTTATGAATTCTCCGTTGAACGCTATGCCTGTACCAGTTTGGATACAGTACATTGTAACAATAATGTTGTGACAACAACTAACGTGATAGCGCCAATTAATGTACTCGACTGTCCGACAGAACATACAGTTGTTGTCACTCCAGCTGCAGATTTGACTGTAAAGAAACTAACTAGTACTGTGGTAAAGGCTACTTTGGAGGTGGAAGAATTACGTGGATGGCTAGTAAACGTTGAGTTTTGTATTCCCCGTCAGACGAGCATGTTTGGGTGCATTCTTGACGTCGAGAACCTGAACTGTCCTTACAGAGGATGTCGAGGGACGCCAGACTACTATTTAGACAAACGAGTGACGTTTCTGCAGGACGGAAATTACACGGGGGCAGTTACTCTAAACGAATACGCTGTGGAGTTTGCCAGAGGTTATGAAAACTATGCGGGCGATTTGTGTGTAGAAAACGTGACAGACGTAGACTGGGTGAAATTCGATCTGAGATCGTTACTGCCTGAATACGCAGGGGGTATGGTTGTGGTAGATATAGAGTATACTGTGCCAGCCTGTTTAGGATCGCGTCGGTTGAATGAACCGGTTCGAAAAATTGGAAGCCTCGCAATTTAATGGTGTATTAACCATGTCCATATATTTTCAAAGAATTATGAAGCGTGTGTGTCCATTTGATTTGCCGGAGCAGTTGCACCCCAGTCTGCGAGCAGTGTCTGCGTATGCGAGCTCGAAAAGAAAACAGTGTTTTGAGGAGCCGACAGCAAAACGTTTCTGCACTCACGAGTGTCTTAAACGCAAGATTGAAGTGGAGGAGGAGATTGTGAAGCGCCGGCGTCTTGAAGAAGCAGAGAGCAGAACAAACATGCTTGTAGAAGCTTATCGTCATATTGCCCATTTGGAGCAGATCATTAAACAACTGCATATAGAGCTCCAGTTTTACAGGCAGAAAACGAGTAATCCCAACTATAATAGTCAAGTTCTTGCTTACTAAAAATGGCGCACGCTTTTGCGCTCTCGCAATTTGAAAGCTTAAGGAGCACGCCGGAAAAGGTGCTGCCCTTGCCCGATTTGGAGCGCGTTGTGCAGGACGTTTGGTCAGAATTTACAACTAGTTGTAATATAAATTCGGTTGTTTTAAATGTTCATTACGACTATGATTTATTTTCTCAGTTAAACTATCTGAATACTTTAGCTGTGGCAGACCGGACTATGTGGTTGATTAACGGGGTTTGGACACCGGCGGCGCTGCTCCCGGAGAACCTGCGCTATCTGGGTGGCTCTATAGACGTGAAATTAAACCCCTACGTGCCCAACGGTTACTATTTAGATGACGGTACATGTCAGATCGGTAACCACTTCGATTTGAAGACAATCCTGCGCCACGAGTTCCTGCACGGGATTGGAGTGAGCTCCTCTCTAAAAATTCTCAACGGGGCAGAGGATGTGGGTTACCCGACGTCGACGGGTGGCTGCTACCCGTTTACAATGGACCTCCGAATGCAAACAGCTAGCGGCGAGCAGGTTGTTTCTGGGTGCACTATCCAGTCCAATGTCAGTATTCTGGACGACCTCTACGTGAACGGGGTCGAAATCTACAATCCGAGCACATATGACCCTGGCTCGTCGTACCACCATGCTGCAATTTCCAATACTCTTATATACTATGGCATTCCAGCTCGAAAATGCATGTACATAGGACAGACAGAGAAGGCCCTGCTTGAAGGAATTGGGGCGGAGTGCACCGGCAACTTTGCGGTGGTGAACACAACTCCGTCTGGTGCTTCGCGCGACACGCCTAATTTTTCTCTATTTATACTTGTCGCTATACTAACAATATGCCTAATGATACGTTCAGTTCACTAGATGTGGGGAGTTGTGGTGGAACGCACGTTGATCCCTTTTCAACAGACGTTCACCTGCTTTTTCTTGAATGCAAGCAGAGTGCCTGGATTATTTTAATTATTGCAATAGTGATTGGGGTTAAACTTGGTCAAAACATGCTCTTTACCAAGATGGGACAATTGCAGCGGGAAATTTTGCAACTTCCAAAATCTCAGCGTGGGTGGTGTTCAGCCAAAATATTGGAGCTTTTGGGTTGGGAATTCCTTGCAGGAGTGATTGGCATTGTCAGTGTGTTGGTGATTACAGGTAATAATGCCATTATTTGGGCGACGATTATTTTGTCTAATATGGTTGGGACAGCGCTTGCGTTTACACAAATGGAAGCAGATCATCACAGCACAGCTCTGGAGCTGCTCAATATGCTGGAGAAGTATCCAACCAAGGGACTGAAAGGTGCAGATGAGGAATCAAAAAAGACATACGATGCGATTAAAAAGCTCCGTGAGGTTCTGAAGCGCAACAAGGAGGACGCCAAATTTGTGAAGCAAGAGTACAGAGATGTGCCCGGATTAGTATTATGATAATTTCATTGTGCCTCTTTTATAATTTTTATATATGTGTATTTCTTCGACTAAGTAGTTTTGATCTAAAAAAATGTTTCCCCCCACCTGTAACGGTACCTCTCCGCTGAACCAAACATACCACCAATTACCTTCAAAGGAGTACTCTGATTGGATCTGAGGAGCCGCTGAAAAATTCTCTAGGTCATATATTTTGTCCGGATAATCTTTCTTCCGTGGAGCTTGTACCAAGGCACGTAGTCTGAGTTGGCGCTGATTCATTTATATGCAGCTCAAGTAATTTATATGGCTCAGCTCTTCCAAGAATATTTACATTTTGTACAGAAAAAAAAGGAAGTGGCGCCCTCGTCGGCAGATCGCGTTTGGACGCTGTTTTCCGTAACCTTGAGACTCCCGCATTTGCGACAGTGTGTAACACTATCTGCAACCTCTACAATGCCGAGAACGTCATTGAGTTGTACGCCACGCAGAAGTTTCCGTATACTGTCCTCGTACGGTACATTTGCGTGGAAAACAATTGTTTCGTAAGATACTGGAAGGCCCTTTACTTTGAGCAATCTGGTGGCAGTTTCCCGCTTGGACATTTTCTGAAAAAATAGATGAGAAGTTAATACACCATAAAGAAGAAAAAAAATAGAGTATATTAGGATGTTTCCGGCTGCATAAAATGGTCGACTACGGCAAGTACTTCGCAATCTTTGACGGTCTTCAAGAGAGTATTGCCAAATCTTATGCAGGCTTTATCTACGCATTGTCCATGTTACTCATGTTCATCTCGAAACCACTTGATATGCTTCTAAATGCTCTCTCGGAGGTTCAGGGGGGTGCTGAGGTCGGTGGGGTGCAGCTTGTGGACCTCTCGTGGGTTTTCAAGCTTGTCTTTGCTATTTTCGGATTTCTTTTTGTGTTTAGCACAGATTCAACGGATACTGTGATTGACCAGAGTGCACCCGAATGGTTTGGACTGCACGTGCTTCTTGCGCGCGCAACTATCTTCTTCTCCTCGCTTATGGCTGCTTTCATTGGTGTCTCGGACATTCTTGTTAAGGTTAGCTCTCGCATGCCCGGGTTGGACATTGGTTTGCCCACGTTTGAGGGTGCTTTTTCAGAGTACACTGCTGCATTTATTCACGGTGCTACGTCTCTGACAATCATTGCGGCTTCGTTCCTCTGGGAGGAAGATCTGTCTCTTGCAAAGCAGCTGGCAAACGCCACTGTGCCTGATCCGGCAAGGCGTAACAACACTTCTGTTGCTTACCTGACGCTTATTATCATTTCTGCTTACGTTCTTAAGCTCTGGCAGGAACTGCGCCATGGTGCCCAGCAAAAAGCTGTGAAAGAGACTACTGATACTATTGGTGGAGAGCGTGATCTTGCGGCTATGTACAGCTTCAAGCACGCTCGTGGTCCCGCAATCACGATTTCTGTTGCTCTACTCATGTACATGGTCTCCAACCTGCCATCAACTACTCATTGGTATGATGATATCTGGGGTACCCCTGCGTACGTCTTGCTCATTGCCTACATTGTTGCAGTTGCATTTGAGCGTGTTGCTGTCTCAAAGGGTCAGGAGTGGGTCTACGGTGGGTCTCACGGGATTGTTGTCGTTGGAGGTATCATCCAAGTTCTACTCTTCTTTACTGGGACTCTTGTTGGTAACCACCTCACCCAAGACTCTATTGTCTTTGCACTTGGTGTTGTTGTGCTTGACGCCATGCGTGTTGGATACGGTCAGGCCACTCCGGAAAGTCCGTCAGCCATGGGCAGTGACAAGACAGCTCTTCTGTACCGTCTTTTCCAGGGAGTCTTTGGCATTTTTGCCTTTACTCTCATCACAGTGGCACCGCATGAAACTGTTCAGGTCTTCAATGAGACTTCTGGTGTTTTGATCCGGACTGATGTAACGCAGAAGGTTGCAGCTCCAGTACTTTACGGCATTGGGCTTGCCTCGGCGCTTGTCAAGGTTATGTCACTGCTGTTTCTCACTAAGACGTTGTTCAAGAACGGTACTGAGAACTACTACCGTGAGATCGCCTCTACGGGACTTCTCTTCTGCTCGGCATACCTGTGGCAGCACCCGCTTGACCCGACTATGCGCCCCGGATGGGCTTACGTTTTCTTTGTACTTGCAATTATGTCTCGGTTTGCAGATAGTTTCACCCACCATGCTCTCTCGTATGGGGTGGACATTAAAAGCTACGTCTCGTGGTACACTGGTAATGAAATTGCCCCTGCTGCTGTAGACTCCCCAACTTCAGACAACCCCCGTGTGTGGCTAACTCTGGCATCGCTTGTGAGTGCTCTGTGGTTTGCAAGCACTGTCATGAATGACGACTGGGACAATATCCGCCTTGACAACTACACGGATGCCCTCAACCAGACTGTAGACGCCCCTGCCAACAAGGAACAATCTTCTGGTATGATCACGGCTGTGTTCTTCATTGCCTTGCACGTTGCTGTTGTGGTTATGGGGCTTCTGAGTGAGGCCATGCCGGTGCTGGAGGTTGGTGCCCTCAGTCGGTCTAAGTTGATCCGCACAGCTGTCTCTACGGTTGTGATCTCCAGTCTGTCTGTTTCAGCAGGTGCGCTCACTATTGGTGAGACTGCTCTGCTAAGCTCGGATAGTTCAGAGGCCCGTTTGGTGCTGGCTATAGTGAGTTACATTGTTGCAGACACAGTTGGTAGAGAGTTAGTGTAGATAGTATAAGTTAAAACTTGTGTTTAATAATATGAGAGCGACCTCGTGGCTCAAGTGTTTGTGTAAATCCCTTAGAAAACCCCCCCTAACCTTTGGAATTAGCGAATACGATGAACAAATCCGATTAGACATCTGCCGCACGTTCCCTGAAAACGAATGGTTTACTCCTCATCACAGAACACTCATAAGTATTCTGAACGCCTTTTGTTTGGTAAACGAGGGACTTGGGTACCCACAAGGACTGAACTTTCTGGTATTCCCACTTTTCTACGTATACCACAATGACAACAAAAAGACCGCTGTGGAAAACACCTTCTATTCGCTGCACGGTATCCTACGATTTGTTCTACCAACGTATCCACTTAATGCAAAAGACACAAACGTATTAAAAAAAATTGAGGCAATTTCCAACCTTGTGTGCTATGAGTGTTATGAGAAAGAACCGGAACTAGCCATTCTGTTAGAAGACCCACACAAACAATTTATGGTAAGCATTGTATGTAACGTTATTCCCACGCTATACGCAAATGTTTTTGATCTAGAAAATGTGCTTCTACTTTGGGACGGTTTTTTTAGCACACCCAAAGAAGTCATGTTTCAAAAGGTTGTTGGGGTTCTTGTCAAAGTGATCCTTTTCCACAAAAACATATTTATACATCTAAGTCCCGATAAGAGTTTTCAGATATTTCACTCTGTTCTGCGTGAGAGCATCTCAGCGTGTGCCTAACTGGTGTATTTACTGGCATATAAGTTTGGTAGATATATCACGAATGGCGTTTAACCGCAAACATGAGTTGGAGGAGCGAGAGGCACAGGAAGATGATATTTATGGTATATTTATGGGTTACAATAACTTAGACCCGCTTGTTGAAAAAATTTGCAATCATTTTGCTGAACAACCAATGGAGACACGCTACAAGAAAGTCATTGAAACCGTGCGTACAAGCACTCATCGCATTCCGAAACTGGCAATCATTTTATTTGCTATTTGGCTATGTCCAGAGTTGGAGATTGGTAAGAACGCACATCCAAGGAGATTTGAACCATTTGAAGCAGGCATACAGAGCATATGTATGAATATATTAAAGGGAAAGTTTCTGTCGGTTCAAGAGTTTGTTACTAACGCAATTACTGATTATCTAGTGACGCCTAAAATCTAAAACATTTTTCTTTTCTTCTTTTTACGTTCTTCTTCCTTTTCCTCGTCCTCCTCAGCACCGGGGTTGTACTCTTCGTCCTCGTCGCCACTGCTCTCGTAATCACTTACCTCCTGTTCGCCTCCACTGCTTTCGTGTGCGTCATCGCTGTCGTAATCTTCTCCAGACTCCTCTGATTGTTCGTACTCGCTGCAGGAGCTTTCTTCGACCTTGAAAAGCTCTTCAAAAAGCTGCTCGTAGATGTCTTCACCTTGTGCATTCTTGAGAAACTCTTCTACAAACTTCATGGGCAGGGGGTCAGCACTGCAGGAGTAGATCTTCTTTGGGTACCAGTCACGGATAGTGTCAAGATCCTTCCGGTCAACCACGTTGAATATCTTGCTTTTCTTGCCGTAGAAACAAACCATATCAAAAGTTTTTGTAAAAGGAGAAACTCTCTGAAGGAAAACAGCGTCTGGCATTGGGAAATACATTTTGTCGTCAAATCCAACAATGAAGTTCTTAGCCAAATAGAATTGAGACAGCTTGGTAGAAAACTTTGCGCTGAAAGAGACGTCAAGTTTTTTGCACTCTTCTGGGAGGCCAGCGTTAAGCGTATTAATTTCCTTTGTGTCGTCTTCCGTATTGCCACTCCATGCGACTTTAGAGAACGTCTTGCTGCCTTCCGCGAGTGTATATGCGTATTGGTTCGTGCCACTGCATTCTACAACATGTGTGGGCGTTTTAATGAGTGACTCGAGTGCTAGAGCAGCCATTTTGCTGTATAATTATAGGGTTTATAGTGGCACGTTTTTGTTTTTTTTACAACTAAAAACTGGTGTACTTAACAGGTGCTAACTAAACTAAATGCTGTGCCAGATGCAGAACCCGCTGGGGCTGCAGAATTTCGGAAATTCGTGCTATCTGAACGCAATTGTGCAGATGCTCCGGTACGTCAAGCCTGTTGTAAAGCGACTTGTTGAGATACATTCCGAAGATGAAGTCACCCAGAGTTTTATCGACCTGCTCTACCAAGGTTCTAACCCCCGTAAGTTTGTACGGCACCTGAAAGAGCTCGGCTTTAATCCAATATACCAGCACGACGCGCATGAGTTTCTACTCACCATGCTGGATAAAATTTACGAAGATCCAGCGTGCAATGAGCTGAAAAATCCTTTCGAGGGGCACTTTGAATCTACGTTAACTTGCAAAAATGGACACACAAGCGTTTCCAAAGAGCCGTTCTGCTGCCTGTCTATAAACGGTGGGCTTAATGAAGGCATTGCAAAACTAGAAGAGCCGGAAACGGTGACTTGCAAATGCGACACGTGTGAGGAAAAGGAAATGGTGAAAACAGTGACGATCCACCCCGCAGAAGTCATTTGCGTGCAGTTCAAGCGGTTTGATATTAGTGGAAAACTCACATATAAGGTGGGAATACCAGAGGAGTGGTATGGATACAAACTGACAGGCCTTGTAAATCACATGGGATCGATCCACGGTGGTCATTATACAGCTGCGGTGAACGTTGATAGGCAATGGAAGCACTTTAATGATGAATCGGTCGAAAATATAGACGGGTTGCCAAAGCGGAGCCGCGTTCCCTATCTTATGGTTTTCGTGGCAGACAAATAAATTATGCGTTTTTTATCATTCACCTATTTAATTTGTAAATTTTGTAATAAATGAGTCAACTTCTTAATCCTTCAGAAAACCGCCTTGTTTTGTTTCCCATCCGCTACCCGGACATTTTTAAGATGGGAAAAGATATGATCAGCATGTTCTGGAGCGTTGAGGAACTCGATTTTTCAAACGACGCAGCGGAATTTGAAAAGCTCGATGGAGAAACGCAGCATTTCATCACTCAGATCCTTGCATTCTTCGCGACCGCCGATGGAATAGTAACCGAAAATCTGATTGAAAATTTTTGCAGCGAGGTGCAGCTGGCAGAGGCAAGATACTTCTACGCGTATCAAGCTTTTAACGAACAGATTCACGCAGAGACTTACGCCAAGTTACTAGAAGTGTACGTGGGAAATGAGCAAGCCGTGAAGCAGTTGCTGGACGAAGCGCAGGCCTCCCCGGCGGTGCAAGCTAAGACGGATTTTGCCAAGAAGCATTTTGAGATTTCAGCGGAGCAAGAACCTGATAGAGATCGTAATTTTGCCAAGCGGTTGGTGGCTTTTGCGTGCGTGGAGGGCATCAACTTTAGTTCGTCCTTCTGTGGAATTTACTGGCTCAAAGAGCGTCTTTGTGGCGCTCTCACGCTCTCAAACGAATTTATTTCGCGCGACGAGGGGCTTCACAGGAACTTCGCCGTTGCCTTGTACAACAAATTCCTACATAATCTCAGTGCGGAAGAAATAGTCTCGATCGTAGATGAATCCGTGAAAGCAGAAGAAATCTGGGTAAGAAACAGCGCTTTGCCAGAAAAGCTTGTGGGAATGAACCAGGATTTGATGTGCCAGTACGTCAAGTTTGTTGCCGATCTGCTCCTGCACGATTTACAGGTCGCACCACATTACAAAGTAGGGAATCCTTTTCCTTTTATGGACCAAATATCGGTAGGAAGCAAGACCAATTTTTTCGAGAAACGAGTGTCGGAGTACGCACTAAGTGGAGAAAAAGAACAGTTTGATTTAAATGAAGATTTTTAAAAAATTTTTAAAATACAAGTTTAGCTAACTCTATAGCTTCTAATTGATCTACAGGCTCGTATTTCTTCTCCACCTTCTTTGCAGTGTCCCACACATTTTTTCTCATCCAAACAACTGCAGAAAGAGCTGTATCCGCCAGCAAGATGCTTCCAGCTAATTGAAGCTTATCGCCAAAGAACAAGATCCCAGCAATGATAGAATAAGCAAGCGCTTTATTTCTGGCGTGCTCTGATTTTCGGTTAGCTACCATTGAGAATGCCAATAGAAGAAACGTGAGCCCAATAGGCAGTGCATTTTCGTCTGTTGTTGATCCCCACTCCATTAGCACATAGGCAATATAAAACCTTGATGGAATAGACGCCAGCCAGTAAAATAGAATCCTTTCAAATTTCTTATCGTCGTCTGTCTTTGGGGTCTCTGATCGAAGTGACCCACAATGAGCAAGCACAGACCCTAGTGACGTATAAGCGAAAAGATGCCAAAAACTGTGCGAATACGGATCTTTGTCCCATAGGAAGAAGAATATAGCTAGCAGCTGGGTGAAAAAGAAACCTATGAAGTAGATCTCTTTGTAGTCAAACCTGGGGCTTTTGTTCTTCTTAAAGTGCTTCTCATATACAAAAAGAGCTATTGACCCCAGTGCCACAGCACCCACAAACCAAGTGATGATATTCACGTCGTTTATGTACTCCACGACAGCAAAACCAGCAAGACATACCAGAACTAATGCTGTTAGTTTATAAGCGTGCTCAAGATATAATAAAAACGTTAAGCTAATCAACCCACTACTAAAGAAGTGGTCTAAATAGTGGAATTCCTTATTTGATTCATCGTAATGGTAGATTATAGAAACAATAGTAGCAAGACACATGAAAACCAAAATAATAAATTCACTATAATAAACCGATATTGATATGGGAAGCAACGCAAAGAAGTGCGAGCCAATGTCAAACCAATTCGTCATTTTTAATAAGCAATGCCCTTTTAAATACTCCAAGCCATTACCGTCACCATATCTATACTATCCATGTCAATTTTTAACAAGTCGTCCTCCCAGATGTACCGCCACGTTTGCGGACTTTGAAACCCAACTTGAAGCAGCTCATGTTTAGGCTTACTCGTATTCAGGTGCAGCGTAGTGTTCTGCCACTTGATAAAGCTCACACCAAACAATTCCCCCTGCTCCCCGTCTGCGTCAAACGTTCCGGCGCCCACAATTTGTGGAGCAAACACGCGAGCCTTGATTGTATCCCCGTAATTCGACCACAGCTGAATGAGCATGAATGTAAAAACCGCGGTGGCTACAATCCCAAGAATGATTCGACAGGCGGAGTGGATGCAGCTTTTCTTTTTCCTGATGCGGTGGTTGCCAATGAGTGTGTCCCTCTCTTGGAGATTATGATTTGCTTGGATTTCGTCGTCAGTGGCTATGCCGATCTGGGTGCCCGCCAGTTCTATCTCGTCTTCGTCGCTGGGCAATCTTTTCCGTTGTCCGGGGTGACTCATTTTAACTACTCAGATGACATATATAGGTTAGCGATTTTTAGTTAAACAATGTCATTCTTGCTAAGATTTTTGAAACTCAGTTTCCTGATGAAGCTTTGTGCCGCAGTTGGCTATGGAATTGCACTTTCAATGTCTATCGGGAGTATCTCGTCAATACCATTTCCACTCATAGGCTTAGGTATCTTTGTATTGGAATTTTTACCTTTTTTTCGAAACCGGGCTTTTCAACTTGTCTATTTTTGGGTGTTGTATGCTATATTAGCCTACACACTAGTAACATACCACGAATTTGATGTGTGCCTGCTTGAGAAATGTGCAGGCGACGAACTGACTTCTATACTGAGCGCGGCAAGTACTGGAATTCTCTGGGCCTCTATAGATATCTCCTCTAAAAAGAAAATTGTCTCTCAGGTGCCCAAACCGGGCTTTCTTTCAAATTACAATGCGGATGAATCAATATCTCTCCGCTGGGTATAAATGTCAAACGGCTATTCAAAATGTACAAGAGTACGTACCTTTCGGTGCGGATTCACACACCGGAGGAGGCGCTTGATATTATGCCAGATACTAATGTGGACATCCTACTCTGGCTAATTGACGTATACGATCTTGGGCAGAATAAGACCTGTGCCCAAGCTGTTCAAAAACTCATCATGAAGCACTATCACACCCTTGACGAGCGCGTTCCGGGGATGCTACCCCGCTGGACAAAGGGTATGATGGCGTGGATCACGTATCTGAACGCGCTCGAACCTTGTTATGATTTCGATAAGGACTTTGTGATTCAAAACAACATGCTTATAAGTGCTGAAACCCCCTTGGCATGGACTATAGACGACCTGCTAACTACTTTGGACGCAATTGCAATGCGGTGGAAAAAAGCACACACACTCACGCGCGTGAAGCTGCAGCAGTATCTGCACTGTATATGGTCGGTTGCAAAGAAATTTACCATGCATTTACATCCGCACATACAGAACGGTTTGAAAGAGGGCTCCTTAATGAAGATTCACCCAAAGCAGATTGTTGCGTGTTACTCGCGCTTCTACTGGTTTAACAAGACTCTGGACCTCTATGACTTGTACCATCGTGAAGAAAAGGTTGTGGAGTGCAATGCTTTCTTTAAACACGAGCTGCGCCATTTTATTCTCCGAAAGTTTCGTGACGAGCTCCTGACTGATGTCTGGAATACAGTCCCCTTCTACGGCGATGTTGAAATTGCTGGGCACGACTCTCTCGGCGAGGGACTTTCCACTTATTCGTGCATCTACAAACGCCACCCAGTTTGTATTCTGCAGAAAATTCAGCAGCGGGTGCTCTACGCTGAACCGGAGGAGGTTCAAAAGGCTCATAGCACTGCAGTCAACCTGAAGATCATACAGACGTATTTTGCAAACAATCATAAAATCGACTTTCTTAAATTCTTTGTTTGTTATGAAAGCAAACACGCAAAGCACTGGGAGGCGGTTAAGGACTCAACCGTTCCTGTGATAATCCAGTCGTTTGGTAAATTTAGCGTGATAAACAATGGAAAAGCATATTGCCATGGAAAAATCGAAGACGTTTTTCCTGTATGGGTGCAATTGGCGGAAAAACCACACGGGTTAGATTTAACGGAACTAAAACATAAGCTGTTTACTGAGGCTAGCGCATCTGCACAAAGTACTATATATGAGCTTGAAATATGATACAATATGAACTATGCTACGAACCTCGTAGATGAAGAGGAGACGTGCGCCTTGGAAGAAGAGTCAATAGGTGTCTGTCCATTGTGCACATACCAAGAAGACAGCATCATCCGATCTATGGGCGAAGTTGAGAGGAATCTTACTGGAAACATTGAGAGTGACGAGATCTACAACGTGCTCACAAAAATGTACAAGAAACATACGGCTCCACTTATTAGACAGGGCAGGAAGGTTATGGAGATTACGCCGGCGCATTGTAAGGAACATTACACAAAGCATGTGGTCAACCCCCAGCAGCAGCTCAATGACGACGTCCTTTACTGCTGCAAACTGCAGAGGCACTACAAGAAGAATATTGGGGTGAAAAGTCACCAAACAGGCAACGTTACGCTGAACCCACATCACGTTAATGAGTACGTGAAAATTAGCAAACACAAACTTGACTTGGTGCGGTACATGAATTCAATGAAGAAAAAAACAAATGCATTGGCGGCAACAACGAGTGAGCCCTACGCATTTCAATGAATTTATTTGTGACACTATATATAGTCGGTTAATTGACATAAATGTCTGCCGTCACGTCCGTTCTAGGTAAACGCGAGCGCCCGCCCTTTGCGCGCCATTTTTATCCGAGTGGCCCGGGGCAAATGCCCAACTTGCCGAATCGCCCGATTGGGCCTAGTGCACCGCCCACCGTAGGAAGCCAAATTTCCGTGCAGTCGCAGAGTACTGTAAAGTATCTTGAGGTGAATCCGACAGGATCCATCCCAATTATGATTCGCCCGTGGCTTGAACACTACGAGAAGGACTATGCGCCGGGATCTATTATTTTCTGCAAGCAGGAAAAAACCGGACGGTCGCCGCTAATCACATGTGCAGACCTGCCCACTCTTAACTACCTCTTCCACCGCGGACGAGGTGTTGGAGCAGGGATGGTAGGAGAGGCAAATCAGCGTATTGGTCCGAATGATTTTGAGTTCTTTGGCGTTTTCCGTAACGACGCCGGCAAGCAGGTCGATCACCTAGGCTTCCCAAGATACACCAACCCCAAGCAACGTCTTATCCAGTGTGACGTATATGGACGGGCAAAAGTAGCAAATTTCTTTGGAAACAAACTTCGGACAGGCCAGAGGCTTGGTATTGCGTTGGTTGCAAAAACCGTTAACTTTGTCAAACAGCCCAACCGTCACTCTCGCAATCTTCCCGGAAATCGCAGGGTTTGGCAACTCGTGCCGATGGTAAACGACCGAACGCCCGGAACAGATAATCCAATCAATCAAGTTGATCTCCAAGCTAATGATGATCTAACACTTGCACACGCCCCCAATGAGGGACGGTACATCAAAAGGTGGCATCTTGGTGTGGTTAGCCAGGCTGCTTACGAACCACCTACTACGGGCAAAATTAACCTTGCTTTGTATGACTCACAGCAGCGGACTGATTTGCCACAGATAGAGATTCTGATGATTTAAATGGTAATAATAAACAAAAATCGTAACCTATTTAGATGCGCCTTATATTGTAAAATGAGTGTTCCCCTCGCAAGAAGACTCGCAGGTCCCTCCTTTAGCCTAAATGTCCGATACGATCAAGCTTGGATGACCAAGCGCAAAGAGCAGGCTAGCCAAACTCTGCAGCTTGGTGAGACAAAGGTTGATTTCGTTGCTGACAGGGAGGTTTTTGACGTTAAGGAGGCTGAAATCCTTGTTAGCAAGCGCTCCCCGGGTCGTATTTCTGACGGTTTTGCTCGCGTCTTTTCTTCAGTCAACGGCTGGCAGGGCATGCCTCGGGCTATCCGCCAAAGTACCAACGACACAATGAAGAAAAATTGGATAAAGGAGAAGGTCAAGTTTGTTGGCATTGCAGTCACTGGTCACAGGGCTGAAAAAATCGCCAAGTTTGACCAAGGATTTGTTGCATGCATCTCAGGAATTGTCACTGTGATGAATGAGAGCTCCGAGACAATGCACCCGGGTGCGCCGCTCACCTTTGACGTGTGCACAAAATACCCCATCCAGCACGGGATTCACGCGCGCAAGGTTCGCTTCCATTTTAGAAAGGCAGTTGGTAATGAGCCTGTTGTGGCAAAGGCGCTCAGTTACAGTAAAAAGGGCTCAACGGTTGATATCCTACTGCACCCGCAAAAATACTAAACTATAAACTATCATCTTTATATTAAAAATGTCCTATCCTGATCTAGGTGAAAAACTATCCCTCTCCCTCTCAAATGTTGTTAATGCAAGACGCGCTATGACCGAAGACACGTCCTTCTGGAGCCGAACCAGAAACTTCTTTGGAAAAAGCGAACTCCCCCAGCAGTTGGGCTCTTCCCTCACCACACTAAGAAACCAAGGGTTCCTGCCACAAGATTTTATTGAATATGAAATTCCTTGGAAAGACATGAAATACTCCACAGACGCACTCATAGACTTTGGATTCACATACGACCACATGCTCACAATGGGGTTTCAACCAGATCACTTTAAAAACTTTGAGTGGCGGCACTTCAAAAAACTAAAAATAAACGCTGATAGGATGATTGAAGCATGCATGACCATACACGATCTAAACAATTTGGGTCTGACCCCACAGCAACTGCACCAGCTGAAATGGACTTGGGGAAAAATGGTAGCAATAGGAGGCACAAAAGAGAATATTAAACTATCAGCAGCGGATAGGAATCTATACTTTGAACAGAAAACATCACAGGTAGCACAAAAAATAGGAAGTTTTGTATTTTAAAATCTAAGCACTGGCTGTAATTCAAGTACTTGTACTATTTTCCCTCTGATAACTTTGTCGCCTTCTAGCCTGTTTAATTCGCGTCTCATGTCACCTTCACTGGCAGTCAGATCTATATTCAAATTGACATTGTATTTGTCACGCAGATCTTTCAATAAATCTTTCATATCTTTCTTAGACCAATCTTTGTAAAAATCTTGTCCACTTGGGGTTTCTTTTAGACGACGGCTCCTTCTGAATGCCAGCACGTCACTACCACCTCCCCCGTCATTATCTGACATGGGCGGTGCTGACGGTGCTGGCGCTGACGGTGCTGGCGCTGACGGTGCTGGCGGCGCTGGTGCCGGCACTGGTGTCGGCACTGGTGTCGGAGATGGTGGCGGCACTGGTGTCGGCGATGGTGGCGGTGGTGGGTCAGGATTGAGAATTGGCACCGGGACTGGTTGCACTGGCACCGGATCTGCAAATCTGAGAATTTGAGGCCTCTCATATGTTGCACCCATCTCCATCTCCTGTCTAAGTATGTCCACAAGATCTTCTTCACCCAAATCACGAAATAGATCATCAAACTGCGTCAAAATTAATTCAATATCAGATGCATAATCCCAATTTGTAAACAATGTACTCATTGAATACAGAATTTGTTTAATTGGATTTGGTTGAGTATCTTTTGGAGGCCATGTTGTGTCTCTATGCAAATCATTCATGAGTTTTTCATACTTCTTCTTCAAATAGTGGTATAATACACTTCTGTATTGCTTGATATCATCCACTGCATTTCCTGGGACTTGTCCGCCACGTGCAAAACCAGGATAATTCTGGTCATACAAGAATTTTAATTCCTCTTGTATTCCATCAACGCTGGTGGGTTCAAATATAGCGTACCATCTCAACAATGGTAAAATTTCCTGCGTAACAACAGCTGCAAATTCCTTTGGAACAGCTCTAATCCGGTTTAGTTCTTTCATACTCGTGACCGGCGCTGAAGGAGTCTTTTTGCTTGGAATTGGAGGAGCAGGTTTTGGAATTCGAGGTTTTGTGTTCTCTTTGCTTTCACCACCACCAAGATCTGCTTCACATTGCCTTAATTTTTTTTGACATGCTGCCAACTTGGTTCTAAGTGTCTCTACACTGACTTTGTAGTCTTCCTCTTCTTTATCATTAAAATCGCTGATCTGGTTGATCTGGTTCAACTCGTTCACCAGTTCGTTAACGTATTCCTCACACTTGCGTAAGTTTTCGTGTGCTTCATTTTTGTCAGCCTCTGCATCTTCCCTTGCTTTTACTACATCGCCAGCAACTTTACTCCATGAATCTTGCGCACGCTGCAACTGTGCTATTTTAGCTTGTAACCGCTTTACATTTTCACCTTCCTTTGATTCTCCAGAATTTCTATGTGCAGCTAAGTCTTTTAATGCTTTGTCTTTATCAGCCTCTGCTTTCCTTTGCATTGCTACTATATCCTCAGACACTTTACGAAAATTTGCTAAATATCTATGTAACTGATCTTTTTCAATTCTTAACTTCCTCATTTCGTCTGGGTCGCATTCAGCTAACTTTCTCAAAGCCTTGTCTTTTTCTTTGTCTGCGATTTGTAATTTGGATGTTACAACTCGACTCAACATATCTTGAGTTGCTCTTTCTTTTGCATATTCATCAGTGGTTTGTTGCAAACGTTCTCTGCAGTCTTCCAAGCTCTGTCTTGCTAGAAGCAGCTCTTCTCTTAAATGACGCACTACAGGATCATCTGCAGTCTTTGACTCACTTTTTGACGCCAAACAATTTTTGATCTGTTTGTTCAACTCATCAATCTTGTTTTGTAAATTGCTCTCATTACTCCTGTAAAAATCAACACTTAACCTTGATTTCTCCAATTGTTTCCTTAACTGACCCATTTCTCGAATTAAAGCAGTGTGCTGTTTTTCAAGAGATGCATTTCTTTTCAATAAATTATTATTGATTTTTCCTAATTGCTCAGCATCTTTACGTCTATCTGTCGTGAGAGTTTCATATTCCTGTCCCAACCTGACATGATCTTGTTCTAGCTTCTCAAAATCTAGTTTGAGCTGATTATAATCACCAGTATCCTTAGACTCCATGCCTGCAGTGAGACGTTTGTTTAATATTTCATTCTCTTTACGTAATTTACGCACTTGTTGTTGTTCTTTTTCGAGCAACTCTTTTAAGACTTTATTTCTGTCTTTTTGTGCGTCAAGATCTCTACTGCACATTTGAAGCTTCAGCGTCAACTCCTGACTATTTCCCTTGCCTTTATGTGTGCCTAGAACTTGGCGTAATACACGATTCTCAGTTGCCAGTTCGTCTCTCTGTTTAATCATATCATCAGCAGTTACTTCAGCAAAGTTTTTGTCATCAAGTGCCTTCTTAAGCTGTTTACGCAGTGACTCTACCTCTTGTTTTTCTGCTTCGCAGCGCTCCAAAGCCTCTGTCAATTTCTTATTGTCCGTTTCAAGACTATAAATTTCATTGACAGAAAGCTTCTGTTCACCCCTAGCTTTGTCTTCAACTTGTTGCCGTTGTCTCTCACATTCAGCAATCATATCACCAAGTTGTTTTAATTGTGACTGGTCAGCAGTGCGCCTGTCTTCGCATTCTTTGAGCTTTTGTTCCAGTCGTGCTAATTTTATGGGGTCATTACTTTGTTTGGCTTCCTGCAACTGTTTTTGGAGTTCTTTGATTAGTTTAATCTGGTTGTTTAGTTGCCTTTGCCTTTGCTGGCTCTGTCTGCTTAGACCTGCTTCACGCCTGCGAAGTGCATAGCTGGATCCTCTCAGATAGTGATTTTGCCCACCAGATACAATAGGCCTATCCCCACTGGCGCCAAATATTTCAAGAGCAGGACGACGACGACGCGGACGACGAGACATTTGATTACTCATTGACATTATATATACAAAAAAAGACAAGTTTTTTTAAAATCTTAACTCTAATTCACTAGCATGGAAAAATGAACCAGCACTAGCAGGAGACGCTGGCAGAAGAGGTTTTAAATTCCGAATGTCCTGTTCTAGCGTACGATCACCAGGTGATTTGTTATCAATATATCTTAGCATATTTTTTATTGCTCTGTCATTTCCGACATTTCTGCTATTTACCCCTAATTGTCTTATTTGCTGGGCCCCTTGTTTAAAACCTACTCCAGAATCAATAGCAATTTTCACAAAACCTCGCACTTGCGTTTTATATAGCTTGATTGATTTTTGAAGTTGGACCATATTTTTACCGCTAACACCACTATCTCTTATATGTGGGTATAGTGTTTTCATAAATGTATATCCCCTTTTCATATCTGAAAGAATATCAGCCGCATACTTGAAGTCAATAGTACTTTCAAACATCCACCAAAATAAAACTTTTTTGACCCTAAATTTCGTTAATGCTAAAGGACTCGAAGGATTCGAAGTAGCTCTCTTGCTATCTCTAGCATCTGCAGCTGACCCTGATGACGCAGTCTTCTTTCGTAGCTCTCTCGCTATCTCACCGGTGGCTGGTACTACCCGTTTTCTAAATTCTTTAAAGGCTTTTATCACGTCTACTTTTTCTTTGTTGGTTCTCGCTAGCAGTGTTTCACAGCCATCTATTTGCACCTGTTGTCCATCAATTGTTGCCTTAGCAGCAGTTAGCTCTTTTGTGCATTCTTGAACACGTGTTGAAAGCCTCATATTTTGTGTTTTCATTAATTTTATTTTTTTCTCTTGTGCATTCATTTTGATTTTTAGATCGTCTAGAGCTCCCTGACGTCCCATCTCGTGCTCTTTAAAAAGTTGCTGACATTGCCTTGAACTGTCTTCAGCTTGTTCCAAATCATCCTGTGCTTTTTTTGTTTCAGCTTTTGATCTGTTTAAAAGAACTTTTAGTCTGTTTATTGTTAGGTTCAGGTCTTTTTTGTCCAACGCACAATCCCTGTTTACGTCTGTCACTTCTCTCCGCAATTCGAACATTTTGTTGTTGCATAAACGAAGTTCTTTTGTGAGATCAGTTAGTTTTCTTTCGCAGTCTACATTTGCTTGTTGTTCGCCCGTATATTCCTCATTTATTTTACGTAACCTTTCCATTGCCTGTTCTGCTTGTCCCCTTGCTGCCTCCGCTGCTTTTACAGCTCTAGCTGTTTTGTTCTCTTGCACACGTAGTGCGTCTTGCCCTTGCTGTTCTGCCTGTGTAGTATTAAGTTTTTCGCTATTTATAAGCGCGTTTGCTTCTCGAATGCGAGACTCACATTCATCAAGTTTATTCTTAGCATCACGAAGAAGCTTGTCTATCTCATCCTGATGCATCCTTGTAAGACGCTCTCGTTGGTTTGCCAAGGCTAAATTTGCCTGCCGCTTATCCTCCCGGGCTTTTTCCTGAGCATCTCGCTTTTCCCGCAGCACTGCCTGTTGGGCTTGGCTTTCAAGCCGGCTGCGTTGGCTTTCCAAGGCTTGGGTTGCGTCATCTCGAGCATCTTCGGTCTGTTGCTCAGCTGCTGCCTGAGCAGCTTGGGCTGCATCTCGTTGCTGCTGAGCTGCTCGAGCTGCTCGAGCTGCTTGACCCTGAGCAGCTTGGGCTGCATCTCGTTGCTGCTGAGCTGCTGCTGCTGCTCGAGCTGCTCGACCCGCTGCTGATCTTTCACGTTGGGCCTGTACTTCAGCATCTCTCCGGGCCTGCCTTTCACTTTCTCGTTCTTCTTCATCACGTCGTAAACGTTCTGCTTGTGCTCTCTGTTGTGCCCTTTGATAATCTGCACGCCGTTGAGTGCTACTACGCCTATCAAGATCGGCAGCGCTGGGTTCTTCGCGCCTTGGAGCTGCTGGCATTCTAATACCTAGTGCATTTAAAATCGGGTTCTGAGCAGGGGCTGGGCGTCGTCTGCGTCCACGTCGTGCTGACATTTATTGAAGTTTTCATGATATATATATGTGCATTATTTACATTTGGAAAAAATAAACTAAATGAGTCACATTCGCATGGACGAAGAAATTGTTGAAAGTTATGTGCCGTGGCTTGATATTGTTACTGGTATTTTTATATTGTCTTTAGTTCTGTTAAAATTTAAATCTTAGACGGTTTGCAGCCGTTTCCATTTTTCCTGTAGGCCCTGCCTTATGGTGGCAAGACTGAGTATGCTATTTGCGTTTCGAATCCAGGGCTTCAAGCATGATTTGCAAAGGTGTATCGACTCTTTTTCCCCAATGACCTGAATGTTCTCAAGATGATGTTTTGATCTGCACCACTCGCATTTGATGTTGCGGAAAAGGTGCCCAAAAGTCATGCAGCACCCACAAAAAAAGCCGTTGTACATGTTTGCCGGGTCGTACTTCATGAAATTTCCGCATTGTGGACAGATAGTGTAGAGTACTCCATAGAATTGGAGCATATTCCCAACTAGATCCACCCGTTGGAGTTCGTTCTGTGTGCAAAGTCGTGTCTTTTCTTCCTTCCGCTTGGCTTTTGCGTCCTTTCTGAACTCTTTGAGACTGCTGTCGTCAACGCTATCCCAGCTGTAAGTGAGAAGATCCCTCTTCTTCTCGATCTTGTCAACGCGTTTTCCACAGTAGAGCGCTCCTGTATCGTCATCCACAATTACGCGTGTCTGACCATACGCATGGATGTTGTGGATTTTTTTCGATGTCTTGTGAGCCACAAAGCCTTTAAATTGCTGGCACTCCATGCAGACGAGGGTCTTTCCAATTGTGTGGTGCAGCTTTTCACCGTTTTTGACGTTGTGCATGTGTCGCAGGGCTCTTATCTGGCGAATGGTGATATGAAGCGGAAGAGTGAACATTCGCACGTTTATTTTTCGATCGTAAGCTCTGGAAAGAGCCCTGACAGCCTCAAACTCGTTTCTTGGAAGAGATTTGATGAAGGCGCGCATATTGCCCTTCACACCCGTACTATTGTACGCCTTGCGGAGCTGCTCCAGTTTTGTAATACTTGAATCACTCACGCCAAATATCTCGAGCCACCGAACGGGCAAGGGCTTCAAAGGGATTCTTATGAGCATGCTGTACATGAGATCCCAGTACTTGTACCTACCAGAAGCTAGTGCTTGCACGTCATCGTGATGCTCACACTCGTGCATAACCACCCTGCAAAACGGGTGCTTTCGAGGCCTGTATAGATGTGGTTGCAGGCGTGTGACAGATGTCAAATACTTTTCAACACCTTGGAACTCCAACAGGGATTCCACTTTGAGCATAGAACGGACAACATTCATTGTTGTAGTCACCCGTTTTTCAAATGATTTCCACTTGTAACGGATCAACAACTCCTTGTAAAGTGCTGGAATGTTCTTTGCTGCAAATATGAGGTACTCCTTGATCGTAAAGAAAAGCAGTTGCTGGTGCTTGCTCTGCATGAACATCAGAAAAGTGTTGCGCGTCATTGAATCAAAAACTTTGACGATCTCCTTGCGAACATGGATAGACGGACGCTCACAGCCCCTGTAAAGTCCCATCATAGAACACTTCAGCGCTTTGAACACAAAATCGTAAACGTTTTCATGAATCTTGCAGTAGTTCAGCATGATCAGGGTCAATGACCGGATTTGGCACCTCTGTGGCGTACTCTTGCTGAGCAAATGAACAATAGGTTCCATCTTGCCGGAATCAGACCAAAAAGAGCATTTCATCAGGTCACAGACGTGATCCGGGAGAAGGCCTTCGTGAAAGGACACTTCAGGTATCAGTGCCTCAATTGGTGCTCCAGACCCAGTGTCCTCACAAAGGTACTCGTCAGAAGTGTTGTGCTGCTCCATGTGGAGCATGAGAGCAATGTAGCTATCTTGCATGACGCCAATCTTGTAGTGGATTTCACCAGTAGTGTTTTCGTAGATAGACTGTAAAGCGTCCATCACGTACCCCACCGCGTTGTAAATCCTGCCACCAGACGATGGGTTCCAGAGTTTTGATGGTTGTACAGGTATCATGTAGACGACTTCAGAGAACTTGCGCATAAAAATATGCTCATGCTGGTGTCCAAGAAAGTACTTTTTCAATTCCCCGAGGTCGAAGAATGGGAAGTGCCCGAGCTGTTCCCGGGCAGAAGCGTTAAAAAAGGCATTTTCCACTGTGTGTAGCCTCTTTTGCCATTTTTCATGACGAACTTGTAGGCATTGCGAACGTGCAGAACAACGGGAGAGACAATGCCTTCCCACACGGTTTTCTTGCTGAGAAGGCAATCTTCCAGACGGTACTCGCCAGGAATATCAACGAAATTATAATAATCCTGGACAATGCAGTCCTCGCGCATGCCTTTTCCTGCTGCGCGAACAGAAACAAGAAGCTGGGCAATCTCCAGACGCTTGCACAGAATGCACGGCGCCCGCTGGATGGGGTAGCGCTTCGTTTCCTCATAGGCTTTGAGTTGCGAAGGAAGAAGAAACTCGCGAAGTACAACCCCGCTGGGAGCTTGACTGATGAACTTGCCCTCACATTCCTCTTCCATGCAGCACTGGCGCTGATCACCACTTGCCTCAACCATGAACCTTTCCTCGTACTCGCGCGTCACGCCTTCAATAGTGTCACGGTACTTGTCAACGTTCTGGTTGTCGTTCATATTGTACGTTGGGATTTGGGGGCGCTGCATCATAGCCGTGACAAAAGCGTGGTCCCAGGGCGAGACGTGTTTATACAAAGCGCCCTCATTTTCACGGTTGAAGAAATGCTTCTGAACAACCGTCTTTGGTACCTCCTTATCAAACTCGCCACTCATTTCAAGGATCTCAGGATACGTCTCTGCCTCAATCTTGCGCTTTTTTTTCTGACGCGTAATAGCAAAGCCGTGGCCTGAAGCAGAGCTCATTTCCGCGTCAAACTGGTCCTCAAAGCTCATTTTTTTGATAAAGTAAGGGTCATGTAAGTACACCATATAAATATAATAGAAAATTTAAAAATACGCATGCTTGTTACATTATACATTTTTATCCTTTTTCTGACAAGAATGTTAGCAAAACGGAAGACAAAGTTTAGCGGGAAAAAAATTAAATGGTTAAGTTTGGTTGACATCATTCTCGTGCAAAACACACTTGATCCGTTCTACATAACACAATGGATTGTTTGGTGCTTCTTTTGGGATGTATACGATAGAGGCTACTATGCAACAGCTGGATTTATGACTTTTTTTGTAACATGTCTACGAATTGTGTATATGTTAGAGCAAATGAAATACGTCTATTTCGCTTGTGTGTTTAGTTCGTGTGTTTTATGCTATGCGTCATTTTACAAATTTTTGGAACTTTAAAACTTCATAGTTACCTCACGTGGACAATCTGGAGACGTCAGATCTGCAACAGCTTTGAATAATTCATTAGGGTGCAACGAAGGGGGTACTTTGACACCTGCAGCGTTTAGCGCACCCGCAACAATCTCACTACAAAACCATGTATTAGAAGACAATCGCATGCCTGCAAAAGGCTGCAAGAAAAAACCAGTTTTATTAAATCCCTCACCCACGTGGTTTCCACAAAATTTTAACGCCGCCTGAACCTGCTTCTCAGATGCACTGACACTGCGGAAACGCCACTGGCTGCGGGAAAAACGCTTTTGCTCCAAAAAAACCTTTCCACCGTAGTGTATGCTGCACGAACGCCCTATAATACCATCTCTACCCTCCCTGTCAACAAAAACCACTTCTACATGTATCATTGGGGTGGTGCCTCCAGCCGCCCATGCAGCCGCTTTGTTCAGAAAATGTGATTCAAGTAATTCGCTATCCGATGCTAAAAACGCAACAAGCATCTTCATTTTGGTACGCGCAAACCATATTTATAATCTAAATCAAAAACATGCGATGCGTAGACCGAAGCACCGTCTGACTAATATCTATGTACGGCTGTCTGATAGGCCCATTTGTAAATGAAAAGGCGGGTGCACCAGGAGCAACAGGACCAGCTGTAGCAGCCGCTGTAATAGGCAAAAAACGAAAGTTTTTCATTTCCTCTTTCAGCATAAACGCAAAGTGCCTCCACTCCTGAGTAAAATGCTCAACCTGAGGCCGCTCCACAGCAGCGTAGTCTTGGTTCACAGGCTGACGATTAGTATCTAACATAGAACTTGATCGCATCTCGTTTCTATACGCGCGATATTGCTTCCACTGCTGGGCATTACGCGCGCGCTTAGCATCCATCACAGCCTTAAACTCGCGGTGGCGGCGTACGAACTCAGCTTGAGCAGTAGCAAAAGCCAATTTGTACTCAAAAGACACAAATGGGTTTGAAACCCTAATTGCATCCTGCCAAGGCTCCATATAAATAAAAACTCCCTTCCACTTTGTGTTTCTGCCCATTTGACACAGCTCTAGCATATTCTCATCAATCTGGATTCGCGAAAGAGGAGCTGCAGCTACACCTCCACCACCTCCACCACCACCCCCACCTCCACCGGGTGGACCAGGAGCAGGACGTGCTCGTCCAGGAGGTGGTAGAACAGGACCACCGGGTGTAGGATCAAAAGTGAAACCAACATTGTCTAGTCGTACAGCAATAAAGCTGCCGTTTGAAGCATTCCACCGGTTTACTAGAGCCTGATCAAGTGATACTCCAGCATTTATGTCTGGGAGACGCAGGACATCTAGATTATTATACAGATTGTTATAGTTAACGCCATCCTCAGCATCGCGGAGTAGTTGATCAAATGCCATTCTTAAACGAAGGCAGTAATACGATTTTAGAGGTTGGAGAAATTGCTCAAACTCAGTGGGCGTATCCAAGTTTAATGATTTTAGACTTGGACGACGAGGACGTCCAAAATTACTATTCTTTGCAATTTCCCGACCATAAACGTCCATATTTCTACGATGGTTATGAATAGCGTTCTCCATCTTATTAATACTGCGGCTGTATCTAGACGTAAAATGCTGTAAAATAAACTGAACTGGGACAGCAGCAAAACCCACGGGAAGCCGAGCGCCTAAGAATGGATCTGCATTTGGTAACAGCTCGATTTGCCTACCCTCAATCACTGTATAATTACCCACAGCTCTAGGTGCTGCTAAATCGGCTCGACTGAGTGCACGAAGATGACCTTTGTCAAAACAATATATAGGATTTGCACCCAGAGGTACCCTATACCTAGGAAGTGGGTTATTACCTCGCCGTATGTCATAATGTTCCATTCCCAACGCCACCGCCTCCGGCGTTTTTAATTGCATCATTTAGTAAGAGTCAGTAACTATTTATACGTTGATGTTATTTAAAATATGCAAGCTCTGTTCGGCAAAAGAAAAGTTCGGCGACTAAAACCCATACAGTGGGTTATCATTTTTGTATTTTCCACTCTCGTGCTCGCGTGGATGTTATTTGATACAAGCTCGGGCGTGGAGTACAGACATTCAGTCAGACACGGAAATGCAGCCAACCGCGTGTTACACCTTGACGACGCTTATCGACAAAAAATGCTAAAAATCCATTATCAACTGAAAGCTTTCTGTGACCGTGGATCAGATATTGTATTTGGTCATAATCTTCTGATAAACAACCAAATATTTAACGACCACGTTTTTCATGTTTGCGGCGGCTCCACATGGCTTAACGCAGTCGTGCACGTGAGAAGCGAGCTCCGAGTCTCTTGCCAAGAAGAGTTTGCATCGATATATCGGTCAGTTCCAAGAGCAAAGGAGATAAGCATGAAAGCCATAGACGTGGAATCTTGGAGTGAACGCGAAGTGAGCGCGGAGGGCAAGCAGTCGTGTGTGATGCAACATGCCGTGGACATTTTAGAAAGAAAGTGGGTCGGCTTATAAATTATGCATCTATTTATTCTATATATTGTTAACAAATGGACGTCCATAGGCTCTTCGTCTGTCCAAGATGCGATAACTACGTGAACCCCCTAGTAAGCATGGGGCGGTGGCAGTGCTGTTTTCACCCCGGCGAGTACGATGTTGAAAAGGGCTGGTCCTGTTGTGGTAGAAAAGTGCGCGAACTGAATTATAATCCAACATACATAGCACTTGGAGCACGCGAACAGTATGTCAAAGGACCACCGGGCTGTACAAAATGCGATTGCGGCGAAGATCTGAGCCGTATACACATTGACAACATCAAAAACATACTCGACCAGATAGATATCAACAAATGGCAAGGGTTTGACTATCCCTATCTGTACAGGTCTGAGGATACATATATCAATCACGAAATTGGCACTAGATAGGCGCGCTAGATAGGCACATGCTTGTAAGTCGAGGCTTGAAGTTTGCTCAAATGCATTTTCCACCTTTTTTTGAGAATGAAATCACCGATCCACGCAAGGGCTAGTGCAATTGCCCAAACATAGGCAGGGATTTCCGTCTCAAAGAACCAGTAGACGCTCACCATGCTTGCAATGCAAGAGACTACGAATTCGTAAATGGAAAATCGATCAGCAACATTCAAGCTCTGATTTACCGCGTGCAGGCGCGTATGCCATACAGGGTACATCCGCAAAGCGTAATCTGCACCGCCAACAATACCATAAAGAACCAGCGTAACCGTGTTCCACGTTTTTGTGGCAAATGGATAGTAGAACCCAACTAATTTGTAGAGCCACACGCAGTGAATCCAGTTAGAATAAAATCTCATTTAAATGAACAAAGCTTAATAAATAGCAGGGGGTATTAAAGTTCAACACCCCTTCACAATGCTCTCCATCGGAGTTGCGATAATTTCAAGTGTATTTTCTTTTTTATTCATCAGGCACATATCACTCCTGTATGTGTTTAACGCCTCTTTTTACCTCCTAATTGTGGAAACCACAAAAATGCTTACATGTTTTATATGTATGAATTGCATCAAGCGTCGAAAAATGCACATCCGATGGGGGTTTGTAGTAAACTCTCTGCTCTACGCACTTGTAAACACCATAGCATTCTACGTACCCACCATAATTGAGCCTGCTATCTATGCAGTGCTAATACAGCACAAAATGCTCTGGGTTGTCATGCTTTCAACTTTAATGCTCCAGCGTGAGTTCAAACCTGTTCAGTACGTGGCTCTATTTGCAGTTTGCTGGGGCTGTATGTTAGTAAAAATGAGCGACTCCAGTGGGGACATCTCAGCGGCAGCGGTTTTAATGATTATAACCCAGGGGATATGCTCCTCCCTGTCGTCAATCTGGATTGAGAAAATGATGAAGACCAAGCAGCGCCCAGTTGTATCTGAGAACCCAAATACTCAAAAACTATATTGGTTTCTTGCAGACTCACTGCAAATGTACATGTTTGGGATACCAATATATGCAGTGAGTGCCTATCTAAACGCACGCCCGATAAACATACCATTTCAATACGCATTGACACTTGTCATAGCAGGGGCTATTCAGGGACTCTCTCTAGGCGCGGTGTTTGTATACCACAACTCAGTAGTTAGGTCTATCATTTCTGCTCTTGTGATTGTAATTTTGGCTATTCTGCATGGAGTGTTCTCCACACAAATCGTGCTTGGAATTGCGTTTGTCGTACTGGGATTGGCTGGTTATGTGACAGTATAACCTTTTGGAATTACCTACAAATGCCCAAGGTAGTTATCACATTTGGCACCTTCGATCTTTTGCACTACGGTCATGTAAGGATTTTAGAACGAGCGCGCACCCTAGGCGATAGGCTTGTCGTGGGTGTCAGCTCCGACGCGTTGAACATGAAAAAGAAGGGCAGAACGCCTATTGTGAGCCAGGAGCACCGGATGGCGATTATTGCGGCGCTGCGATGCGTAGATGAGGTTTTCTTGGAGGAATCGTTAGAGCTCAAGCGGCAGTACATAAAAGAACACAACGCAACAGTGTTGACGATGGGTGATGACTGGGCTGGCAGATTCGATGGACTAGCAGACGAGGTGGTCTATTTCGAGCGTACACCGGCAATCAGCACTACAGAACTTATAGAAAAGATTTCTAATATTTAATTATTGAAACTGGTATTCTTTAAAATCACACGTTTTACAATTTTTTCCATAAATGTTTTTCCATTCTACTAGTAAAAACCTTTTTTTTTGTTTCTTTGATAAGCCTTTCCATACGTACGTCAGTAAGTGTGGTCCAATAGACGACCACGCGTTTGGATCATACTTTTTTGGCATTTCCTCAAGAATTCTCGTCAGGAAAAATGATTTCGGTTCAAAATTATGAAGTAAACCGTTGCTTATGTAAAAAGTTTCTCCCTTGTAATCAATGCAACCCCACTTGAGTGGACAAAATCTATGTCCATTTGGGCTTCGCATCATGAGCATCTTGTTCTGCTGTATGGCTTGCTCAACGTAGACATTATTCTGCATAAGGGCATCACCATCAAGATACGATCCGCCTTGACGCCAAAGAATTAGAATACGAAGCACATCTGCATAGTGAACCATTGGGTGTGAAGATTTCATTATCCTATTGTATATGGCTGCATCCAGAGGTGAGTTTTTGCACATCTGGGCAAAGTTAAAAGACTTTCCCCACGTCAAAGTATTGCTCCACATTGTGGCTTTGTACCCAAATCTTTCCACTGCTTTAATGTTACTTTTAAGAATGTTCTCATAGTCTTTGTTCTTCAAATCCGGATTCTCGTCTATATTATTAAAAATAAAAGAAAAATGGGGTTTCAGCTGATGTCTCGTGGCAAACATTTGAAATTTCTTTCGAAGTTTGTGAAAACTCTGTTTGTTTTTCTTAGTCATGGATGCAATTTCTTTAATTTTCCAAACTCTTGAATTTTTCAAATGCACCTCCTCTGCCACAATGCTTGCATCAGGGTGACGATAAGAGTCAACGTACTGGTTCCCCTGTGCTGGTGTATGGTACTTATCGTAACCCATGTCGTCCAGACGCTTCATAAGATACATGAAATCATCTATTTTGTGGCAGCCGTCAATATTGTAGGTAACCTCCAGCGTTATGGATACAAAATCTATATCCAAATCAAGAATTTCTCTTAGCAGTCGGCAATCCACAGAATCGGTGTCAGTTTTGATCGTATGGATTTTATTTCCGTATTTTTGTACCCCTTTGGTAATAACTTGTTTCAGAGGAAACAGCTTCGAGGAATAGCACTGGGGCAAGCCTAACGACTTGTGTAATTCCGGCAATTGGTTTTTCTTCGGGATCCAACCAGCTCGGTGACCCCGTTTGCTGCTACATATCTTTAAATTTTTGTTTGAATCATGTGATGGCTTGACACCACCACAATATAAGGTAAACTTATCAGGGAATGCACTGGCTGACACTCTTGACGCACAGCACAAGTCTAGTTGGGGTTCTACCGCAACTACAGACGATCCGGACGAGAGTAGGCTCAGCATAACCAATCCAAGATTGCTTCCAAAGTCAAAACTCAAGCAGTTGTCACAATTTTTCATACTCACTTCAAGAAAATCCACTAACCACCTATCTGGAACTTTTGAATCACCTGACTGAATCTTTTCGCAGTGGTTTCCAACAAGATCACATTTTCCATGGACACCTGCAGTAAAAAACAATTTGTCTCCCCATGGTCCTTGAAACGAAAAGTCTGGCTTTCTAAAATTTTTTTCCCCTAAAGTAAATCTTGTGTCTTCGCAGATATTTTTTTTTACTTTTCCACCATTAGCGTGCTTCTGCGTTTTGTCCAATACAGCCCAGCCGGCTCCATAATAATCTTTCACGCGTTTCTGGCTCCACTCCAGCGAGGCCGGGCACCACGTTTCTACTCCCGAGAAGGTGCAGCGTTTTAATTTCCCACCGCTTTTTTCAAGCAAGGAGCCCGCGCGCGCGTGCGTAGAAGGACAGTACGAACAGTCTTGAGTGCTTTTACGGCACGTCCAGCTCTTGTATTTTCCTTTAGGTGCATGATATTCACAGCCTGCCATATAGAGCTCTGCAAACGACGTTGTTTTTCCAAAGTATATAATCCTAGCAATTGGACCTTTGAAGCTGCATTTATCCATTTGCCGAGTAACGACTTTGTTCTGGCACGAGCGTCTCTTCACACTGCCCAGATCAAGCGCGTGCGACTTCCGAACAAGCACACGCACTGCCATTTCTTCTTTCCACGGTTTCTTTGCAGCTGCTTGGATCAATTCACGAGAAAATGGTGGGTGATTTCCAGCGTCGTAAAAAACACCCTTGCCTACCAACTGTTCTAGCACCGCAATTGAGTTCTTGTCGATGAGCAAATCAACGTCAGTGTCGTGCTCGATCATAGCACCGGTTCTCACGTAGCCGAGAAGCGACCCAAACTCGAGTCGGTAAGGAATGTTATGCTCAGTCGCGAGTTTGTCCCAGACGGAAAGTGCTAACAAAGGTCCCTTGTGATTTGGCAGCACGGGGGACGGCGGATAACACTGTTTCATCACGTCTTTGCAGGGGAAAGTCACCCGCTTGAGCCCACTCTCTGCAGCGTGATCCCAGTGTGGTGACATGCATTTGGTCGTATCTTTGAATTTAAGTTTTATATGAAGCTTTAAATTCTTCGGTGCCCGCATTCTGATACCTTCAATCACTACAGGAACCGATGGAAACATAATCTCCGGCTTCGAATTTGCCCTGTTGCGCTTGTGCGTATCGAGAAAGACGTCCATAAAGGGGTAACCCCACGCATACTTGCCGGCTTTGGGGCTGTCACACTTAAATACTTTGAAACCACCCCAGAATTTGTGCGTGCAGAGCGGCGACTTTATAGCAGTTTGGATGCGCTTGGCGTCTTTTGCTCGGATAAGCAGATCTATGTCGTCGTCCCACGGAATAAATCCACTGTGGCGATCCAACCCTAGAGCAGTACCATAAGCAATGGTATAATCCATTTTCAGACTAGTCAGAGTTTGTTCCCACACGCGCATGATTTCCGTATAGTCTTTTAACAGCTTCGAGGTCATTCGCCGCTTGTAACGCTCGCAGGGCACCTTCACAACTGTGTTCACAACTGTGTTCACAACTGTGTTAGTGGGGGCAGGTGCCTTGTGTACTACATCCATTTTTGCCCAGCTATTGAATGTCGTACCCCATAAATTTGCAGCGTAGGAGTCGTATTTCTCCATTTTCTCGTAATTCCCCATGCCCTTTTTAGCCTCTATGTAGTGATACGGGACAAAAGCATGAAAAGGCATAATGTCCTTGAAATTTAGTTTTTTCAGGGTATTTGTGAGATAGAGTGGTCCCACGGCTGACCACGCCAGTTTTTTGCAAAGTCCCGGGTCGTTTTTCAGCCCAGCGACAAGCTGATCCACAATGACAGAGCCCTTTGGCGCTCCTATGACAGCACTAGCCACAAGCGTGTCATCGTACCGCTTATTCGCTTTAAGCCCAGGATTACGATAGTGGTGATAACCCGCAACGAACTGCTTCTTGCGAAGCGGCTCAAGAGAGCGCCTGCACAGCGTATCTGCGTCTAAATAGAACCCTCCGTAGCGCTGCAAGAGCTCATAGCGAGCCACATCTGACTTAAAATTATTACTACCACAATCATACGTCTTCTGGTTCTGTAAAGGAAACAGGTTTTTCTCAGTCCATAACTTGTACTCCCAGTCCGGGTGCAGGTCGCGGCAGTGATTCATAAGCTTCTGGGGTCGTTTTTTATCCCCAACCCAAAAATGATGTATGATTCGGGGGATCTCCTGCACTGGGTTAACCGGCTCTATAACCTTCAGAACCTTGGAAGCTTTTACCACCGTCTGTACAGGGACAATCGGGACGGGTTCGGCAGGTTCGGCAGGTTCGGCAGGCTCGACAGCTTCGGCAGGTTTGGCAACCTCCACAATTTTCACTTGTGCCACGTCTCTTCGAATATTGTGTTTTTCCTTAGGAGCGAATCCCAACTGTTTGAGCGACAAAACACCTGCAAAAACAACTAACGCTAATAAAATCATAAGCATTTATAATAATAATGTTAAGTAAATACATTATTAGTGAACCACATGAGCGCCTCGCCGATCCCTTGTCCTGTCTTGACCGATACGTTAAAAGCACGCCACCGGTCTCCTCGAACCTGGTGCTTGAGAAGCTGAGCATCCACTGCGTTCATGTCGTGTTTATTCACTAAAATCAGAAAAGGTTTGTCCTGCAGAGACGGGTACTCCATCACGCGCTTTAGCTCACACATTGCAAGGGGTAGACGCTCTAGATCATTGCCGTCGATCATATATATGATGCCGTCCGCCGAGTGATATAACGCGCCCCACAAGACGCGCATCTTATCCTGACCAGCCACGTCCACGATTTGCAACATAGAGTTGTGTAGGACAAGGTTGTGCACTGCAAATCCCATTGTGGGTAAGGGGTTGTCGATATCACCCAGTTTCAGCCGCTCTACAAGGCTGGATTTGCCGCTACCGTCCAAACCCAAAAGCGCGACAAATTTCTCGCCGTACCAAAAAGACGTAACCCAAGAGAAAGCATTGCCCATTTGGATAGCTCAATGTGTGTGGAAATAGAATTAAAATGAAACCCTATATAAGCGCGAATATTTTGCTAAAATGTCTCACGGAGCAGCCCCCTTCAATCCAGAAACAGGTTCCACTGGAACCGCACCAACCAACAAATGGAGCCCCTTCTTTGGCTCCCCCGACGGGTACCACGAGGAAGTACGCGCCGATGATCAGCTCGCTCACGAAACTTTTAATTTGCCTAAGGCCTACGAGGGCAAGAACAAGCGTCTTGAGGACATTCTTGACTTCATGATTCGTAAAGAGGATGAATTCTACACAAGCGAACTTTTGCCTTGGTCATATAGCGAAGATATACATATAACATGGAATGTGTGGAAGTTTTCACGGACGCTAGCAGATGTGGTTCCGGAGCAGGGCATCTCCCGTCTTGTTACGCAAGAATCCGAACGTCACACGGAAAATCTTGTTAGGCGAGGATTAGCTTTTCAGCTCGAGCATGGATTTATGACGACTGATGCCGGTCGCAGAAATTATGCGTTAAATTTACAACAAATCAGTGATGCGGTCCATACTACGTGCTACTTTGGCGTCATGCACGCTCTTTTCGCTGGTCAGAACTACTACAAAGAGTACCGCCGCAAGTTCGCACGCTTTGTCAAGGGACCGCGCACCCTCTTCCGCCACGAGCGCCAGATGTGGGCGTGTCTTCAGAAGGACATCAAGGGAGTCTATATTATGGACGCCGAGATCAAGCACCACATGAAAATTAACGGTATCACGCCGAATGTTCTTGTGCTCCCCCCCAAGGCTGGTATCTACGTCAGCATGGTGCCCCCCAGCGAAACAGTCTTCAATGAGCGCGGACCGGGCGCCCACGAGGCTCTGACCACTGACCGTACTGGAATCAGCACCTTTCGCGGCAGCAAGGTCTTTGAGGCGCAATCTTTTGACGTGGATTTCCAGCACGACTTTATTGACCTCACTTCCCGCCCGCGCATGGTCGGCGAGTACTTTGTAATTCCCGGAACTACCGCTCCTCACGATATTTGGGGTAGCATCGGGCGCATTTTGAACGAAATGGTTGATAAGCCCATTGCGCCTAGGGTGCCCCGTTGGGACACAGCTGGCGCTAATATTGGTAACAATGCTGACCTCCCTGGAGGAAGAAGGGCTTATCAAGTCGGAGGCGGTAACGTTAATACCGTTAGAGGCGAAGGTGCACCTGTCGGAGGATATGTAAACGACTTTCTTCGCCAGATTGCAGCGGGTGTCAAGAGCGAACCCTACATTCACATCTACAGTGCTGATAAAGACGATTACGTCAAAATTACCTACTCGGAAGCCAATCTCAATGCTCTCAACTCGAATATGTTCGTTGAAGCTCAAGGACGCGTTACCGATGCCATCAAGAAAGCTTTGAACGGACTTCACAAAAAGTATGAAGAGATTGGAAAGAAAAGGGTTGCTGGGG
>Ga0206125_10000934_pt1 | contig 36521 bp, 35 predicted proteins | sample Helgoland_Spring_4_FD_148598 | JGI IMG/M metagenome (GOLD analysis project Ga0206125, IMG submission 148598) | Pelagic subsurface seawater microbial communities from Kabeltonne, Helgoland, North Sea - Helgoland_Spring_Bloom_20160331_1 | ecosystem: Environmental > Aquatic > Marine > Epipelagic ... | reverse complement strand
TCATTCTCAAAAGAATCAAAACTTCCTTGTGCAGACACTGCTAGAGGAATACTAATAATGGCGAATAGTAAGGCTATTTTTTTCATAATAAAGTGGTATTGTTATTTTAAATATTTGTTTTTATGCATTTGAAATTGATCTACTAAAGATAGTGTTTTAGTTCCCTTATTTAATTCGTTTACCATTAAATACATAAGCTCCTTAGACTCTTTAAAAGCTGTTAAGGCTTCTTTTTCTTGCTCTGCTTTAATGGTAGCAAAATTCATAAAGGCTGCCACAGCAACCCCAGAAATTACTAAAGCAGCTGCACTAGTTGTCCAGGGATGAAAAACCCTATTTTTATTAGCAAGGATTAAAGACCCCTCATGTACCTCTTGTCCCGCCTTGTTATAAGCATCAAATAAAACTACATATGGCTTTAGGCGCGGATCTACCTGATTACTGTTAAAATAGATGCGTAATGATTTTTCTTGCTCTAATGTAGTTTCTCCATTAAAGTACACATCTAGTAAATCACTTATTTTACTGTACTCCATAATTGTACTGTGTTAATAATAAATTTTTTATTTTCTTTCTTGCTCTAGAAAGTGACACACGAACATTAGCTTGGCTAGTATTTGTGATTTTTGCAATTTCTGAAAAAGATAGCTGCTCTACATCACGAAGATGCAATATAACTTTTTGTTGCTCGGGTAAGGTTTCCATTAATTTAAAAAGTAATGAAACGCCGTCCTTTGCTTCAATATGCTTTTCTAAATCTGTTTTGTTTTCAAAATTAGTATGAACAATTTTTAAATTAGATGCTTGTTTTGACTTTAATCTATCTAAACAGTAATTTTTGGTCATGGTGTAGGCAAAAGCCTCTGGGGTCCTATATTTTTTTATGGCCTCTTTATTTTTCCATAATTTCAAAAAAACCTCTTGTACCGCATCCTCTGCTTCATCGCTAGATATCAAAAAACGCCTAGCAAGCCTATATAAATTATTTTTAATAGGGAGCACTATATCCAAAAACTCTTTTTGATTCATAACTACCTATTGAAGCTGTATACTTTTATAACGAGTCAAAAAGGATTTTGTAACAGCCATTACTTAAATTTTATTTCTCTTTAATTAAATATAAAGATAAGACTAGTAAATGAAACTCATTTCTGTTTATAGCCATGTTATAAAAAAGCTTAAACGCTTTATGAAAATCTACTACAGTAATATATATAATGTATATTGTAACAAATCATTTTTAGTATACACTAATACATTAGAAATCAACCCTAACCATTGAATAAAGATCTTGAACATAGTTTTGTTACCCAACTGGAGCAAAATCAGAACATTGTACACAAAATCTGTCGTTTGTATACCAACGATAGTGATGGTCATAATGATTTGTTTCAAGAGATTACCATACAATTATGGAGAGCATATCCAAAATTTAGAGGTGATTCAAAATTTAGTACTTGGATGTATCGCGTTGCCTTAAATACGGCCATAACACTTTATCGTAAAAGTAAAAGACGTGTAATAACGCAAGATTTTGAGGGAGTCAGCTTTAAGATTAAAGCACAAGAATATGATGATACCACAGAGCAACAGCTTAAATTAATGTATGCAGCTGTAAAAGACTTAAACGATATAGACAAAGCACTAGTATTTTTATATTTAGAGGATAAAAATTATAAAGAAATAGCTGCAACACTAGGTATTAGCGAAGTAAATGCTAGAGTTAAAATGAATAGAATTAAAGGAAAATTAAGAAAAGTTTTAAATCCCTAACCCCTATGGAAGAGTTAGAATTATTAAAATCAAAATGGCAGGAAGAAAACCAAAATCTTCCAAAACTAACCTATGATGATATTTACAGACTTTTACATAAAAAATCTGCATCTATTGTAAGATGGATATTTATAATTAGTATCATTGAACTTATTTTTTGGATTTTATGTGGGCTTCTAACACCAGAGTCAAACGTGGAATTATTTCATCAAATGGGTCTCAAAAAAACCATGAGTATTACTTATGTATTTCATTACATAATCATCGGAGTATTTTTGGTATTGTTCTATTTAAACCATAAAAACATAAAAACCACTGCAACGGTAAAAACACTGATGCAAAATATAATTAAGACCAGAAAAACGGTCACAAATTTTGTGATTTACAATCTTGTTAGTACCGCATTAATGCTGCTGTTTCTAAATTTTTATTTCTTCTCAAATAAAGAACAATTATTTGATTTAATCCTCACATTAGATGATAGTTACCAAAATCTAAACTTAGAAAGTTTTACCCCGGTCTTTTTTATAACACAGTTTGTTGTAGCCATACTTTCTTTAGTGTTAATAGGTTTGTTTTACCGCGTTATATATGGCATCTTATTAAAAAAATTAAAAAACAATTACAAAGAATTAGAAAAGATAGAGTTTTAATCTACCTAAATCCATTAAAAACAAAACCCCACCAATGCTAGTGGGATATTACTTGTATTTTATTAGAGATGTTTTGGGTTAATAACTCCACTCACGTTGTGAGTTTAAATCTTCCTCTTTTTGAATCTCTGAGGCGGGAATCACCTTTAAAAATGAAGGATGTTGCTCAATGGCATATTCTAACTTCTCTACCAATTCTGCAACAGAGATATTGTCATAATCAATATCAAGAGGAGCTTTAATTTCCATAGATTGAAGAATACCACGCTTTTTAATGCGTAGGCCTTTACGGTCAAAAGAGCGCCTAAAACCATCTATAACAATGGGCACTACAATGGGCTTGTTTTGTTTGATTAGATGCGCAGTACCTCTTCTAATTGGTTTCCAAGGTCTTGTTGTACCTTGCGGAAATGTTATCACCCATCCATCTTCTAGTGCTAGGGCTATGTTATTAACATCACTCATTTTTACTTGACGGTTTACATCTTTACCTTCTGCGCGCCAAGTACGCTCTATACTTACAGATCCTGCATAGGCCAAAATCTTTGGCAATAAGCCCGCCTGCATCGTTTCCTTAGCAGCAACAAAATAAAGATTGAGCTTTGGTCTCCATAGATAACCTATATTTTTAATGTTATCATCACGGCCACTTAAACTAGCGTTAAATACATGAAACATAGCAACCACATCCGCAAAGTAAGTTTGGTGATTTGATACAAACAAGACGTTGTTATCTGGAAGGTTACGAAGTATCTCACTACCCTCAATTTCGAGTTTATTAAAACCTTTAAAGCGGCGATGGGTGAGAGAACCAAAAATCCTGATCAACCACAGTTTTAAAAATAAAATATGTCCAAATGGATTTTTCTTTAAAAGCCCCATAAAAGTGTAATCATTTAGTAAACATTTAAAAAAATGTCCAAAAGCAAATATACAAAAAACTAATGGTTGTAAAGTTGTTTAAGCAACTCTCTTACCTCGCTCAGCATCATGGCAGTGGCTCCCCAAACCACATGGGTATTTAGTATATAGGCAGGAACTTCAATATCAGTTGCATAGGATGTGGATAATCTTCTAGTACAATAAATACCATCATCCAATAAATCTGAAATTTTCACCTCTATTAAGGCTTCCACCTCTGTTTGTTGGAGTATAAATTGTGGGGTTTTTTCACAAATACCTATAAAAGGTTCCACAAAAAAATTACTTGGAGGAATATAGATTTTGGTAAGTTTTTTCAATACTCGGATATCTTCTTGTAGCACACCAATTTCTTCTTGGGTTTCTCTAAGAGCAGTATGCCTAGAGGAAAGGTCTGAAACTTCTTGCCTTCCTCCTGGAAAACCAACTTGGGCAGAATGAACTCCTTTGTATGTTTTTCTTAAAATTAAAGCCAAATGAGTTTCACCGGCTTTGTTGGGATAAAACAATACCATTACAGAGGCTCTTTTCGCTTTATTTTTTTTTAGTGATTGTTTTGTTAGCTCTTTAAGACGTTCTATGGGAGCCATTTTATAATGAGAAGCCTCCCCCGGCAAGTCCAATTTGGTTATTTTTACAATCTGTTTATTAAAAATAGAAAATGTCATACCTAGTTAAAATACTGTTTGTTTTTGGATCTATAGCGGTGCTTTTTATCCAATGTGAAGATACAAAAAACAAAGAAAATGTTTCCTTCAAAAAAAATACTAACCAGCAAATAAGTGATGCTAAAAGCAATTCTAAAACATCAATTATACCTAATGACAGTGTTACAATCCCAAAAAAATTAATAAAAATAACTCCAGATAATGTGGTTTCTTTTTTAACAGCCTATGGAGAAATTCATAAACAAACAAAAGTTGCTTTTACTACCCCCTACGGCACTATAGTTATAAAGCTATTTAAAGATACTCCCCTGCATAGAGCAAATTTTATCTACTTGGTTAAACAAGGTTATTTCAACACAACTTATTTCCACAGAGTAGTCTCTAATTTTATTATACAAGCAGGTAGTAGTGACAACGCTTCAACTCAAAAACATAGATATACTTTAGGACATACCTACAGAATTCCTAATGAAATAAAACATAATCATTTCTTTGGCTCTATCTCTGGTGCCAAATATTACCGCCATAACGATGACCATAAGACAGAGCCTTTTGAATTTTTTATTTTCTTGGGTCCAAAAACTTCAACTACACATTTAGATGGTAATTATACAGTATTTGGAAAAGTAATAGAAGGTATGGATGTGGCAACTAAAATATCAAAGCTTCCTAAAGATGCTAAAGAGTGGCCTCTTAAAAATGTAACAATTAAAGCTACCCTACTACCCTAGTTTAAAGTAGTGTGATCTTACTCAAAAAAACCGCTTTTAGGTAATTCTAAAAGCGGTTTTATTAGTATGAAACAAATAGGTATGGTCTAAAACTTATTACGTTTTCTATCTACTTCTTTTAAAAACACTTTTCGTATTCTTAAAAAACTAGGAGTTACTTCAACATACTCATCTTTTTGAATATATTCAAGTGCTTCTTCCAATGAAAATTTAATGGCAGGAACAATTTTTGCTTTGTCATCTGCACCACTAGATCTCACGTTACTCATCTTTTTGGTCTTGGTAATATTTACGGCCATATCATCTTGACGGGTATTCTCTCCAATAACTTGCCCTTCATAAATATCCTCACCTGGCTCAACAAAGAAACGACCTCTGTCCTGCAGCTTATCAATTGAGTAAGGTATTGCGCTTCCGTTTTCCATAGATACTAAAGATCCATTTTGACGTTCAGGAATACCCCCTTTTATGGGTTGGTATTCCAAAAATCGGTGTGTCATAATTGCCTCACCTGCGGTGGCAGTAAGAAGTTGATTACGAAGACCTATAATACCACGAGATGGTATTAAAAATTCACAAATCATTCTTTCTCCTTTTGCCTCCATAGAAACCATTTCTCCTTTTCTAAGCGAAACCATATTCACGGCAGTACCGCTCACTGTCTCTGGCAAATCAATGGTTAATGCCTCAATGGGCTCACATTTGGTACCATCAATTTCTTTAATAATTACTTGTGGCTGTCCTATTTGTAACTCATACCCTTCTCGGCGCATGGTTTCAATTAATACAGAAAGGTGTAATACACCACGACCATAAACCAAAAATTTGTCTGCACTTGCTGTGGGTTCCAAGCGCAGGGCTAAATTCTTTTCTAATTCTTTTTCAAGCCTTTCTTTGATATGTCTTGAGGTAACATATTTTCCATCTTTACCAAAAAATGGAGAGTCGTTAATGGTAAATAACATACTCATTGTTGGCTCATCAATTGCAATGGTTTTCATTGCCTCTGGATTTTCAATATCGGCAACAGTATCACCAATCTCAAATCCTTCTAAACCAACAAGGGCACAAATATCTCCCGCTTGTACTTCTTCTACTTTTTTACGACCTAGTCCTTCAAAGGTGTGTAATTCTTTAATTTTAGTCTTTTTTACACTACCATCTCTTTTTACTAGAGAAACTTGCATGCCCGCTTTCAAAGTACCTCTTTGTAAACGGCCAATAGCAATACGCCCCGTAAAAGAAGAGAAATCTAATGAGGTAATCAACATCTGCAAGCTTCCTTGTTGTATCTCAAAAGAAGGAACATGCTCTAATACCATATCTAGTAACGGCTCTATAGAATCTGTTTCATCATTCCAATGTTCACTCATCCAATTGTTCTTTGCAGAACCGTATACTGTAGGGAAGTCTAATTGCCACTCTTCTGCACCCAATTCAAACATTAAGTCAAATACTTTTTCATGTACTTCTTCTGGTGTGCAGTTCTCTTTGTCAACTTTATTTATAACCACACAAGGTTTTAAACCAAGATCTAAGGCTTTTTGTAATACAAAACGTGTTTGTGGCATAGGACCTTCAAAGGCATCTACAAGTAAACAAACTCCATCTGCCATGTTTAATACACGCTCCACCTCACCGCCAAAATCGGCGTGACCTGGGGTATCAATGATATTAATTTTCGTGTCTTTGTATACTACAGAAACATTTTTTGAAGTAATGGTAATACCGCGTTCGCGTTCTAAATCGTTATTATCTAGAATTAAATCTCCTGTATTTTCGTTTTCACGAAAAAGGCTACAGTGATGCATAATTTTATCTACCAATGTTGTCTTACCGTGATCAACGTGTGCAATAATTGCAATGTTTTTAATTTTCATACTCAAAGGGCTAAACACCTAAGGTGTTAGTTATTAGCTTTTTTACTGAAATATTAGCACCATATCAATGTCTAATGTTTCAGCGTGCGAAATTAGTGTTATTTAATGGATTTATTTCAACAATAGGGAATTTATATTTTTGACAAAAAACAGTTGGCAATCACATGGTAAACTATTGCATATAAAAACCGCCTTTAATTTAATTAAAGGCGGTTTTAAAATAAGAAACGTAAAGGGGATTAATTATTCCCTAAAATTAAGGGTAAACCACTTTCTCCTCCTCCTACAACAATTACTTTGGTGTTTGGAGATTCACTTAATTTTAAGGTGGCATCAATTCCTTTATCTTGAAGAATTTTATCTGTTAAAGAAGCACTTAAAATACGGTTAGCATCTGCTTTACCTTGCGCTTCAATAGTTACTTTCTCTGCCTCTTTTAAAGCTGTCACTAACCTAAACTCATACTCTAAAGATTCTTGCTCTTGACGCAATTTACGTTCAATGGCCTCTTTAATAGTGTTTGGAAGTGTTACATCACGAACCAAAACTTCGTTTAATTGTACGTATTGCTTTTCTAATATTGTTTTTGTTTCTGCAAAAATTTCATCTTGTATTGCATCACGCTTACTTGAGTACAATTGCTCTGGAGTATAACGCCCAACCACACTGCGCGCCGCAGAACGAATAGCTGGCTGTATAACTCTACCAAGATAATTTTTCCCTAAAGATTGGTGAAGATTACCAAGCTCACTATACACTGGCTCATACCAAGCAGAAGCATCAATTTGTATTTCCAATCCGTTTGAAGATAAAACTTTCATTTTCTCAAAAAGTTCTTGCTGCCTTACCTCGTAAACAAATACCTTGTTCCAAGGAGCAATAAAATGAAAACCTTCACTAAGTGGTGGCTCATCTACTACAACACCGTTGTCAAAAGTTTTATACAACACCCCAGCCTCACCAGAGTCTATGGTAATAGCAGATTTGGTTATAAGTACTAGAGCCAGTACGATAATGATAATAATTGGCAGGCCAATTTTTGGTAATTTTTCCATGAATTTTAATTTTTATATGAGTCCGTTAAATTTTCTAATAAACCATTCTATTGTAAGGCACAAAGCAATGAGGCCAAGCAACCATTTAATAAAAATTAAAGGTACTGCTTTTTGCTGGATTTTTTCAATAGAAACATAGCTTTGATTAGTAATTAATTGATTTATTAGGGCATCTATTTGTTCTGGATAATAGGCAGCACCATTTGTTTTTGATGCTAGACGCTGCAGAGATTTACTATTTGCGTTAGAAAATTGCTGTTCTATATTAAATTCTAGAATAGTAAAACTACCACTTCTTGAAATTTGTTGATCTTTAACAGATAAAGTATAATTATAGCTCCCTGCATCAAGAGTGTTCATATCTATTTCGTAAAAATTATTTTTCAATAGTAAAGGATAGCTCGTTGATTTTTTTGTTTTTTTGTTAGCTACAGTTATCTCTAGCTCGGCCCTGGGGTCAAAAACAAAACTTTTGTCAAAATACTGTGCACTAATTTTAATAGGGGTATTGTTATAGTAAAAAGAGTTGCTACTTACCTCTAGCCTACTACGCCTTTTATTTGACCCAAGATACTGCACCATCTTCCCTATAAAAGAATCAAAATCCTCAAAACTTTGGGTGTCCCGGTAAGATTGAGCCCTCCATTTCCAGAGATCCTCTCCATCCCAAATTGCGTGGCGAGTAGCATCAATTTCTAGTGTGGCAAGCATTGAACTCTCACTTGCAATACCATCCACATATTGCTCTAAAATGGTTTGATTGGGAGTATTTATGGTTAGTGATCCAAATTTAGTTTGTAAAGGAGGAAAATCTGCAAAACCAATTGGAGAAATCCCAAAGGCTCCATAATTGGTGTTTAAATTTGCTGTTACTCGCTCATTTTGATTCACTACTTCTTTGGTGTAATTACTTTGTGCCGTATTTACAAAACTCCAATCTGTGTGTACCCCAGTAAATACGAAAGTATTTTTTTTAAGGTTTTGAAGCTGTTTGTAAACAGCTGCAAACGCTCTATTTGGTTGGTATAAAATAATTAATTGATAATCGTTAATTACAGGAGCAGCATCCTGAGGTTTTATAAAAGTAACACTTCGCTGCTGGTTTGTTGTAATTGCATTTTTTAACATTCCTAGATCTGGATGTAGTATATCACTTACCACAAGCACATTGGTTGTTTGGTCAATAACTTCTACTGCAAAACCTTTGGTGTTATTTACTTTGTTTTTTTCTTGTTCTAAGGCTTTTATAGTTACTGTGTAATTGTGTAGACCTACGCTTTGTGCAGGAAGAGAAAAAGAAACTAGAAATGTATTGTTGGTTTGTGAGAAAGAAACAGTTTCACGGTATACCACCCTCCCCTTTTTTGTTACCACAAAATCTGAGGTGACACTTCCTTTGCCATTGTAGCTTACAATTGCCTCTACTGGAAATTTATTTTTTAAAAAGGAATACCGATTACTAGTAAGACTTTGGATTTTGAGGTCTTGATACTGTATAGAATCACCAAGAATGATAGGATATACACTGTGGGGCAATTTTGAATCTATATATTGGTAATCTGCACCAAGGGTTTGGTTACCATCTGTTACTAAGATTGTTGGCGCAATTTGCGAGTCAAACAATTCTGAGATAGAAGTTAAAGCATTAGAAATATTCGTGTTTTTTTTATCAAAACTTAGGGTGTCTAATAATTGAAATTCTGTCCCAAACTTAAAGTATGACACGTCAAACTTTTCATTTAAAGCCTTGTTTTTCCTCAATGCCGCAACAACATTACTAGACTGTTGGCTTTGATTTAAAGCAACAATAGAATATGAATTATCAACTATTACCGGAAGTTTTGGTTTTTCTATAGTGTAGCTCTGGCTATCTAGACTTGGGTTAATTAATAACAACAGTATACTAAATAGTGTCGTAAAACGTAAGACGCCAAATATCCAAGCTAATGTGTTACTATACTTTGTTTTGTATCCGTAGATAAAAACAGTAACTATTAAAGAAATAATTGCTGCAATTACAATGTAAAGAATAGTTTCTAAATTCAAAATCGAGCCAATTAAGGGTATTCAGTATTCCTAGTTCAAAGGGTAGATTAAGTAAGCATACCCCCATCTACATTAATAACCTGTCCTGTAACATAACTAGAAAGGTCACTGGCAAGAAATACACATGCATTGGCTATATCCTGAGGAGATCCACCACGTTTTAAGGGGATGGCATCACGCCATGTTTGCACTGTTTGTTCATCAAGCTTACCGGTCATCTCTGTTTCAATAAAACCAGGAGCAATTACATTACTACGAATGTCTCGGGATCCCAGTTCTAGTGCCACAGACTTAGAGAAACCAATAATTCCTGCCTTTGATGCAGCATAATTTGTTTGGCCAGCATTGCCCTTTACCCCAACAACTGAACTCATATTAATAATAGATCCTTTTCTTTGTTTGAGCATGGTGCGTTGTACCGCTTTTGTCATGTTAAAAACAGACTTTAGGTTGACTTCTATAACTTGGTCAAAATCATCTTCGCCCATCCGCATCAATAAATTATCTTTTGTAATTCCTGCATTATTAATCAAAATATCAATGCCACCAAAATCTTCTAATACTGCCTTTACCAAATCATGTGATTGCTCAAAACTTGCTGCATTACTCTTGTAAGCTTTTGCTTTTACTCCCATTGCAGAAATATCCTTTGCAAGGGCCTCTGCGGGTGAAGCAGAAGAATTGTAGGTAAACGCAACGTTTGCACCATGTTGAGCAAATACTTCAACTATTCCTTTTCCTATACCTCTACTTCCACCTGTTATAATGGCTGTTTTACCTTCTAAAAGCTTCATATGTTTGTTTTAAATCAATATTCAATATTTTATTCTCAAGTTATAAATATAATAATAATAACAACATCCAAAAGGAAATAATACCCCATTCAAATTCTTACATAAAGAATTTTAAAAACAAAAAATTGTAACCTATAAATAACACTGCTAGCGTACCCCCTTTTGTAGTAGTAATGTTGTTATTACTTGTCATAAAAAAACGTTTGGATTTTCATTAAATCCAAACGTTATATATGGCATTGTTAGTGTCTTTAACTTAGTACTTCAGCAACTTTTTTTCCAATCTCTGCTGGTGAATCAACAACATGAATACCACAAGAACGCATAATTTTCTTTTTGGCCTGTGCAGTATCATCACTTCCACCAACTATAGCACCTGCGTGACCCATTGTTCTTCCAGCTGGAGCAGTTTCTCCAGCAATAAAACCAATTACTGGTTTTTTACTACCACTTGCATTATACCAATGTGCAGCGTCTGCCTCAAGTTGACCTCCAATTTCACCAATCATAACAACTGCGTGAGTTTCTGGGTCATTAATTAGCAACTCTACCGCTTGTTGTGTTGTAGTTCCTATGATTGGATCACCGCCAATTCCAATTGCAGTTGTGATACCTAATCCCTGTTTTACAACTTGATCTGCGGCTTCATAGGTAAGGGTTCCAGATTTTGAAACAACACCTACATTTCCTTTTTTAAATACAAAACCTGGCATGATTCCAACTTTTGCCTCCCCCGGTGTGATAACACCTGGACAGTTAGGGCCAATTAATCTACAGTCTCTATCTTTTATATAATGTGCCGTTTTAATCATATCTGCAACAGGAATGCCCTCTGTGATTGTAATGATAACTTTTATACCGGCATCTGCAGCCTCCATTATAGCGTCAGCGGCAAATGCAGGTGGCACAAAAATAATAGTAGTGTCTGCTCCTAGTTCTGTAACAGCTTCTGCTACGGTATTAAAAACAGGTCTGTCAAGGTGAGATTGCCCTCCTTTACCAGGAGTTACTCCACCAACAACATTGGTTCCGTATTCAATCATTTGGCTTGCGTGAAAAGTTCCTTCACTACCGGTAAAACCTTGAACTATAATTTTTGAATCTTTATTTACTAAAACACTCATGAATCTATTTTGTCTATGTTAGTTATTTCTTGTAACAAAAGCGATGATTGGACTAAAATTTCAGTTATTTAACAACAAATGCTATTGCGCTGCAAAGGTACTATTTTTGTTTTGGGTAAGAAACAAAGTTTATACTTTTACTTTGTTGTATGTACCGTTAGAATCATCAATGCTCATTACAGGTTGACTAATTTGATGACCTCTGTATAACTTACCATCTTTTATTTCCCAAATGGCAATAAAATGGGCTATACCAAGCTCCTCTTCTGGATTTTCTATGGTTTTTATGTAGTACTTGTATCGTATGGTTACAAAATTCTCATCTTCTAAGATATGACTTACCTCTATACGAAGCTCTTCATAGGTTCTACTTACCTCTTCAAAGGTTTCCATAATTTCTTTTTGATGCATAATGGTAAGCCCCTCTGTGCTATTCCAGATAAGAACTATATCATCATGTAAAAGACTTACACCTGTTTTGGCGTCTGTCACAAAATCTGTCTGATAAAACTTTTTTACTATATTTTTTGCGCTTGTACTCATTATAAATTATCTAATTTTTCAATAATACTTGGTATACGTTTTATAGACGCTAACTCTTTGTGTTTTTTTCTAATTTCATCTGCCGGGGTTCCAAAATATGCTTTGTACCCTTCAAGTGATTTGCTTACCCCGCTTTGTCCTGAAATTACTGCTTTTTTACCAATGGTAATACCACTGGAAACTCCTACTTGACCCCACAGAGTTACAAAATCTTCAATAACAACACAACCTGCAATGCCAACTTGAGCGGCTATAAGACATCTTTTACCTATTATAGTGTCGTGACCAACTTGAACCTGATTGTCTAATTTTGACCCCTCTCCAATAGTTGTGGGTGCCGTTACCCCTTTGTCGATTGTGCAAAGAGCACCTATATCTACATTGTCCTGTATTACAACATTTCCACCACTTAGAAGTTTGTCAAATAATTTAGTCCTGTTTTTGTAATAGAAACCATCCGCTCCTAAAACGGTTCCTGCATGAATGGTAACGTTGTTTCCAATTACAGTGTTATCATACACAACTACATTGCTGTGTAAGACACAATTATCACCAATTTGCACATTATTTCCTATAAATACATTGGGTTGTATTAATGTATTTTCACCAATTTTAGAGGTAGGTGAAATTAAGCCTTTAGCTTTCACAAAGGGGTTGAAATGGTTGGTTAGTTTATTAAAATCACTAAAAGGATCTTCTGAGATCAACAAAGCTTTTCCCGATGGACAAGCTACTTTTTTATTAATAAGAACAACACTAGCAGCACTAGCCAGTGCCTTATCATAATACTTTGGATGATCTACAAAAACTATATCACCTGTTTCTACCACATGTATTTCATTCATCCCTAGTATTGCAAAATTTGAATCACCTACAAAATCACAACTAAGTAGCGTGGCAATATCTTTTAAGGTTTGGGGTGTCGAAAATTTCATGGGTTATTTATAAGGTACCAAATATAAAAAATCCCAACGTATTGGAACATATGTTGGGATTTAAATTACTTTTAAAAAAAAATTATTCTTTGACACGTTCTTTGTAGTTCCCTTTTTCTGTGTCTACTTTAATTTTATCTCCTTCATTTATAAATAACGGTACGTTTACAGACGCTCCCGTCTCTACTGTGGCAGGCTTAGTTGCGTTTGTAGCCGTATTACCCTTTACACCTGGCTCTGTGGCTGTAACCTCTAAAATTACACTCGCTGGTAAATCTACAGAAAGTGGGGCATTGTCTTCTGCGTTAATAATTACCGTTACTACTTCTCCCTCTTTCATGAGTTCTGGCTTGTCTAAGGCAGCTTCTACTAATTGGATTTGAGAATAATCTTCTTGATTCATAAAATGATAGAAATCACCATCATTGTAGAGGTATTGAAACTTGTGAGTTTCTACACGTACATCTTCTAACTTATGTCCTGCAGAAAAAGTATTGTCTACAACCTTACCATTGGTAACACTCTTTAGTTTTGTTCTTACAAATGCAGGCCCTTTTCCAGGTTTAACATGTAAAAACTCAATTACTTTATAAATGTCATGGTTGTATTTAATACATAAACCGTTTCTAATATCTGATGTAGTCGCCATTGTTGCTATTTTAGATTTAAGTGGTTAGGCTGTATAACCCCAGCACTTTATTAATAATTACTCTAAGGGATTAATTGTTACTTAAATATCCCTTCATAATACCGCGCTTCGCATTTTTAATAAATTCTAGTATCTCATCACGCTCTGGGGTTGCTTCCATTTCTGCTTCAATAATGGATGCTGCTTGAGTGGTATTATGGTTTTTTTGAAACAGGAGTCTGTAAATACCCTGTATCTCTTTAATTTTATCTGGAGAGAAACCTCTTCTTCTTAAACCAATTGAGTTTATCCCAACATAAGAAAGGGGCTCTCTTGCAGCTTTTACAAAAGGTGGCACATCTTTACGAACTAGTGACCCTCCAGTGACAAATGCGTGATTTCCAATCATACAAAACTGATGTACAGCAGTCATACCAGCTAGTATTACAAAATCTCCAACAGTACAGTGCCCGGCTAAGGTGCTGTTATTAGAAAAAATACAGTTATTACCAACTATGCAATCATGAGCAATGTGGCAATAAGCCATTATAAGGCAATTATCTCCAATTACAGTTTTTCCTCTGTCTACAGTTCCTCTGTTTACGGTAACATATTCACGTATAGTGACGTTATCACCAATCTCTACAGTAGTTTCTTCGTCCTGAAACTTTAAATCTTGTGGAACAGCAGAAATTACTGCGCCTGGAAAAATACTACAGTTTTTACCAATTCTGGCACCTTCCATAATTGTTACATTTGATCCAATCCATGTTCCATCTCCAATTACTACATTATTGTGAATAGTTGTGAATGGTTCTATAACTACATTTTTAGCGATTTTTGCCCCAGGATGAACGTATGCGAGTGGTTGATTCATTTAATTATTTTTTTGTTTTAACAATCTGTGCCATTAACTCCGCCTCTGTAACGAGTTTGTTGTTTGCATATGCAGTACCTTGCATATGAACAATACCACGCCTTATGGGTGTAATGAGTTCTAATTTGAATAGTAAGGTATCTCCAGGATTAACTTGTCTTTTAAATTTGGCATTGTCAATTTTCATGAAAAATGTCAAATAGTTTTCCGGATCTGGCACAGTACTGAGTGCTAGTATTCCTCCTGTTTGTGCCATTGCCTCTACTATTAAAACTCCAGGCATCACAGGAGTTCCAGGAAAATGACCAACAAAGAAAGGCTCGTTCATTGTTACATTTTTAAGCCCTATAACATGATTGCAACTAAGTTCCATAATTTTATCTACCAATAAAAAAGGAGGACGATGTGGCAACATTTCCATAATGGCATTTACATCCTTTAACGGAGTTGCCGTGATATCAATCTTTGGTATGTTATTTCGTTTTTCATTCTTAATTATTTTTGAAAGTTTTTTTGCAAACTGGGTATTTACATAATGTCCAGGCTTGTTTGCTATTACTTTTCCACGAATGCGGGTTCCTATCAAAGCCAAATCACCTATAACGTCTAAAAGCTTATGTCTTGCAGCTTCATTAGGATGATGCAAGTTTAGATTGTCTAAAATACCATTTGGTTTTACCGAAATTGTATCTTTCCCAAAAGCATGACGCAATTTCTCCATAGTCTTTTCAGACAATTGCTTATCTACGTATACAATAGCATTATTTAAATCGCCTCCTTTGATAAGACCATGATCAAGTAACATTTCTATTTCGTGAAGAAAACTAAAGGTTCTAGAATCAGAAATTTCTGTTTTAAATTCAGATATATCTTTAATGGATGCATTTTGTGTACCCAACACCTTGGTGCCAAAATCAACCATTGTTGTGAGTTGGTAGGTCTCTGAGGGTAGAATTGTTATTTCACTGCCTGTTTCTTGGTCTATGTAATTGATAATCTCTGTGACAACATACTCTTCTCTAACGGCATCTTGAGTTACAATTCCTGCTTTTTCTATAGCTTCAACAAAAGATTTTGAAGAGCCATCCATAATTGGTGGCTCTGAGGCGTTTAATTCTAAAATACAATTATCTACCTGTAAACCAACCAAAGCAGCAAGTACGTGCTCTGATGTTTGAATGGTTACACCGTCTTTTTCAAGATTAGTGCCTCGCTGAGTGTTGGTCACGTAATTTGCGTCTGCCGCTATACAAGGCTCGCCATCCATATCTATACGCTTAAAGATATACCCTGTATTTACAGGTGCGGGCTTAAAGGTTAGTGTTACATTTTTACCTGTGTGAAGTCCAACACCCGTAAGGGCAACTTCTTTTTTGATAGTACACTGATTTGGGAGGTTATCACTCATCATTTATTTTTTTTTCTAAGGCGTCAAAGCGTTTGATTATTTTTGGTAAATTTTTAAAATGAACATAGCTTTTACTAAAATCTCCATAATTGAAAGAAGGAGAGCCTTGTATGGTTTCATTGTCTTTAATATTTCTTCCAACACCGCTTTGGGCTTGGATACGTACATTGTTACCTATTGTTAAGTGACCCGCAAATCCAACCTGCCCTCCTATTAAACATTGAGATCCTATTTTTGTAGAACCAGCAATACCCGTTTGAGCGGCAATCACAGTGTTTTGGCCAATCTCAACATTATGAGCTATTTGAATTTGATTGTCTAATTTAACACCTCTACCAATAATTGTAGAGCCTAAAGTAGCCCTATCAATGGTGGTGGCAGCCCCAATGTCTACATAATCTTCTAAAATAACATTACCAGTTTGTGGCACTTTGGTAAATTCTCCTTTTTCATTAGGGGAAAACCCAAAACCATCTGCACCTATAATAGCGCCACTATTAATTACACAATGTGCGCCAACTACAGTTTCAGAATATAATTTTGCTCCAGAAAACAAAACACTACCCTCACCAATAGTTACATTATCACCAATGTAGACATTTGGATATATTTTAACATTATCTCCAATAGTTACATTATCTCCAATGTAGGCAAATGCACCAATGTATAGGTCTGTTCCAAGGGTTGCGCTCTTTGAGATAAAGACTGGTTCTTCTACACCAGATTTATTCATCTTAACTTGATTGTAATATTCTAGCAGTTTGGAGAATGACTTATAGGCATCATCAACACGAAGTAATGTAGTAGTGTATTGTTGCTCTGCTACAAATGTTTTGTCTACAATAGTAATAGAGGCTTTTGTGGTATATAAATAAGGAGTATATTTTGGGTTTGCCAAGAAAGTTAAACTTCCAGGCAGACCTTCTTCTATTTTTGCGAGCTTAGATACCTCAATAGATGCATCCCCCTCTACTTCACCCTCTAGAATACCTGCGATTTGACTTGCTGTAAATTTCATGAAATTTATAGGGTTTCTATTGTATATACTTTTCACCAACAAGAGATAAATCTAATTGGAAGTGTTTGTGATTTTTCATAGTTACAAAAATAGAAAAAAAGCACAACTAAAGTGCCTTAGGATAACACAGATAGTGTTTGGTCACTTTTTTTGAAAGTGCTTCAATGTTTAATTGGTCACTAGCCTTTGCTACATCAACAACTTCGCCAGATTTTGTTAATAAATTAATAGTGTTTTTATCCATGCGGTAGGCTTGATTAGATATAGAATCACTAAAAACAAAATACGAAGCCTGGTCCTCATTAAGGTTAAATTGCTGCATTACCGATTGAATTTTTTCAGAAATTTTATGTTTTGGAAATTCTTTTTGCTGGATATCAATTTTCAATAAATCTCTGTTTAAAAGCATAGAAGAGAGTGTTTTTATAACAAAATCTGAGTGGTATTGCCATGATTTCATAGCCCCTACAATGTCATAATCATCAAGTTTTGAAAATTTTTCTAATACAGATGCATCAAAATCCATTGGTGATACAGATGTTTGTAAAAAATAAGAAAGGGCCTTACTACTCTCTAGCGTTTCTCCTTGATGGGTTAACACTTTAGCACGTTTTAATAAACGCATCAATAACTGTTCTGCTACCAAACCTGTTTTATGTAAGTATACTTGCCAGTACATTAAACGTCTTGCAATTATAAATTTCTCTACAGAATAAATTCCTTTTTCTTCAACAACCAACAAATCGTTCTTAACATGAAGCATGGTAATCAGACGTTCACTACTAATAGCTCCCTCACTTACACCAGTGTAGAAGCTATCACGGCGCAAATAATCAAGGCGGTCCATATCAAGTTGACTAGATATTAATTGGTGTAAAAACGTACGATGGTACTGATTTTTAAAAATAGTGATAGCAAGAGTTAAACTACCATTAAATATAGTGTTAAGCTCTTCCATGAAAAGCAAAGAAATTTCTTCATGAGAAATGTTTTCTACAATACTATGTTCCATAGCATGAGAGAAGGGACCATGACCAATATCATGTAATAAAATGGCAATTAGAAGGGCTTCTTTTTCTTGATCAGAAATCACGACACCCTTTGATCTTAAAACCTGAACTGCTTTTTGCATTAAAAACATAGCCCCTAAAGCGTGATGAAAACGGGTGTGGTGTGCTCCGGGATATACCAAATAAGACATACCCATTTGTGAAATTCTCCGAAGGCGCTGAAAATAGGGATGTTCAATTAAATCAAAAATAAGAGCACTTGGTATGGTAATAAAACCATAGATAGGATCGTTTACTATTTTAAGATTGTTACTCAATTTTAAAATTTTTTATTTTCAGGAAGTAAAAAAATATAGCTCAAAATTAAGCATTCAAAACGTAAAGCGATACAATGCTGTTAAAAATTAGAGATAAATAGTATTTGAGAAACATAAATTAACAAGAAATAACGCTACGTTTGTAGTAAATATTACAACACAATGAGTCATATAAAAGTACTTTGGGTAGACGATGAAATTGATTTACTAAAACCACACATCATGTTTCTAGAAAAAAGAAACTACCATGTTACAAAAGCGCAAAGTGGCACAGAGGCCATTGAAGAGATAAATAACAATCTCTTTGATATTGTTTTTCTAGATGAGAATATGCCTGGTCTCACAGGACTGGAAACACTTTCAGAAATAAAAGAAATAAATGCTTCACTTCCTGTTGTAATGATCACAAAGAGCGAGGAAGAGTATATCATGGAGGAAGCTATTGGTTCTAAGATTGCAGATTATTTAATAAAGCCAGTAAATCCAAATCAAATATTATTGAGTTTAAAAAAGAATTTAGATCATTCTAGATTGATCTCAGAAAAAACAACCTCAAATTACCAGCAAGAGTTTCGTAAAATTGCGATGGATTTATCTATGGTTAATAGTTTTGAGCAATGGGCAGAAATGTACCAAAAGCTTGTATACTGGGAACTTGAACTAGAAAACATTGAGGATAATGGAATGTTTGAAATTCTTGAATCTCAAAAAACAGAGGCAAACAATCAGTTTTGCAAATTTATAGACAAAAACTATCCAAAATGTTTTGACAACACTATAGACCCTCCTACAATGTCCCACACGCTGTTTAGAGATAAAGTAGCACCACATTTAAAAAAGGGTGCTCCAACGCTTTTGGTCGTAGTAGATAACTTAAGGTATGATCAATGGAAAGCCTTTGAACCCATAGTTGCAAACAGTTATAAAAAACAAAGTGAAGACATGTATTTTGGCATACTTCCCACAGCAACACAATATGCTCGAAATGCAATATTTAGCGGTCTTATGCCAAGTGACATGGAAAAATTACATCCAGATCTTTGGTTAAACGATACAGATCAAGGTGGTAAAAACATGTATGAAGATAAATTTTTGGCAGCACAATTAAAAAGGCTTGACCTCCAATTAGATTGGAGTTATCATAAAATCTCTAGTTTAAAGCAAGGTAAACGTCTAGCAGAGAGTTTTAAAAGCCATAAAAATGAAGATTTAACTGTAGTGGTATATAATTTTGTTGATATCCTCTCTCACTCAAAAACAGAAATGGAAGTAATAAAAGAACTTGCCTCCACAGATAAATCATACAGATCTTTGACACAAAGCTGGTTTAAAAATTCACCACTTATGGATATCATCCAGCAGGCATCTCAACTTGGCTTCAAACTAATGTTAACTACTGATCACGGGACCATAAATGTAAAAAACCCCAGTAAAGTTATAGGAGACAAGAATACTAGCTCAAATTTAAGGTACAAAACGGGTAAGAGTTTGACCTACCAAAGTAAAGATGTATTGGAGGCAAGTAACCCTACGAGCATACAGCTACCTAAAATAAATATGAGTAGCTCCTTTATTTTTGCAAAGAGTGATTTGTTTTTTGCCTACCCTAACAACTACAATCATTATGTAGGATATTACAGAAACACCTACCAACATGGGGGTGTCTCTTTAGAGGAAATGGTAATTCCATTTGTTACTTTGACTCCAAAGTAATATTTGTGTAGGAATATTCTCGGGTTTGTTTTTTTTTGTTGAATTAATGGGGTGAAAGACATAATTTACTATATTTATTTCATTTTTATGGAAATTACGTTTTCGCTCAGTGAAATTAAAGCTGTAGCTTCTAAGTTGATCAATCATTTTTCTGAAAAAACCATATTATTTTACGGAGACATGGGAGTTGGTAAAACAACAATAATCAAGGAGTTAGCTAGAGAATTAGGCGTTACTGACACATTAAGCAGCCCTACTTTTTCTATAGTAAATGAGTATCAAGCCAAAGATAATTTGTTATTTCACTTTGACTGTTATAGACTTGGTAGTGAGCAGGAAGCGTTAGATATTGGGATTGAAGATTATTTAAACGCTGGGCATTTTACATTTATAGAGTGGCCACAGAATATAGGTAGCCTTTTATCAACAATTAAGTGTAATAAAGTTGAATTAAAATTGAATGCTAATGGAACAAGAACAGCGATACTAGTGCCTGATGGCTAGTTAGCTTCACTGTTTTTTTTTAAATTATTGTATCCAATAGGTTTTTTGTTAATAAAAAATTAGTGAATACTAAACCTCGCTATTTTAACAAATAGATAACCTATCAAGATATCACCAAGATAATTTCCAAACTTTTCTTTTTTGCTGAATCGCAAGGGCTTCTTTTTTTTTGCCCCGAACAACTTTATTGAATAAAAAGCTCTCTAGAAGATATAATAACTGGCTCAAATTATTGGCTTCTAGGGCATAATTGTATGCTTTTAACAAATAACCAAATGCGGGGTAAGAAATGTGTTTTGAAGTAGCAGTTAAATCAATTACACTATCTGCATATTTTAAATTAGTTTGAGGACTAAAAGATTGCGCCAATCTATCAAAACCACGAGCCATCATAATAGTATCTGCTCTTTCTCGCCCCCGCTGTAAATATATGCTTGTTACAAAAGAAGCCTCTAAAGAATCATGCCTTACTGATTCAAAATAATCAAGCAAACGCTCATCCTCTAGAGATAATAGCTCAATATTAGATAGCTCTTGAGTATATACTGTAACCGAAAACAATAAAATTAATATGCTTTTAAAATACATTGGCATGATTATTAATTACTTAATATAAATTTAGTGAAAATCCTTGGTCTAATTACACTTGTGATTTCACTAGCAGCAACAAAAACCATAACTACATGTCAAACAGTATCTTAAGGTAAAATTATATGCTATCAATTCAAGAATTAACAGTCCTTTTTTAAGAATACACATTAACACCATTAGGAAACAAACAGTTATTGTTAAATATTTGACCCAGCAAATCATCTGATTACTAACATGCTATAACTGGGGAGTTATTTTCATAGAGAATGAAAAGGTGATTTGCTTTTTTATAGAGTAGCTTAAAAAAAAACCGTAAATTGGTGGTATTAACTTTGTATCATGTCAAAACCAACTTCTCCATTTACCAAGGCTGAATTACTACCCCAAGAAGAAACCCTAGAAATTTCAAAACAAAAAGGAGCATTATATATAGGCTTACCAAAAGAAACTCACGCTCAAGAAAGACGAATTTGCTTAACTCCAGATGCCGTAGCAGCGGTTGTAGCAAATGGCCACAGAGTTTTATTAGAAGATGGCGCTGGCCAACAGGCTGGTTTCTCAAACACTGCTTATAGTGAAGCAGGGGCAGAAATAACAACTGATACAAAAAAAGTATTTGGATGTCCTATCATACTTAAGGTGGAACCGCCCACTGAGGAAGAAATAGCTCTAATTAATCCAAAGGCTGTACTTATATCTGCCTTACAGCTTAAAACAAGACAAAAAAATTATTTCGAGGCCTTAGCCAAAAAGAAAATTACAGCGCTTGCCTTTGAATTTATTAAAGACCAGGATCATTCCTATCCTGCCGTTAAAGCCCTAAGTGAAATAGCGGGAACTGCATCTGTGTTGATAGCATCAGAGCTAATGGTAAATACTCAAAAAGGCAAGGGATTACTCTTTGGAAATATTAGTGGTGTACCACCTGTAGAGGTTGTGGTCATTGGAGCGGGTACTGTTGGTCAATTTGCAATACGATCTGCCATAGGGCTTGGGGCAAATGTTAAGGTGTTTGATAGCTCAATAACACGTCTTAGAGAACTGCAATATAAAGTGGGCCATACCCTTTACACCTCTACCATACAGCCAAAAAATTTAATGAAATCTCTACGCAGGTGTGATGTTGCTATAGGGGCCATACGAGGCACCAATCGCTCTCCTATCATTGTTACCAAAGATATGGTTGAAAACATGAAACAAGGAGCTATTATAATTGATGTTAGTGTAGATATGGGTGGATGTTTTGAAACTACTGAAATGACCTCTCATGATCACCCTACTGTTGTCAAACATGGGGTGGTACACTATGGTGTGCCAAATATACCGGCTAGATATCCAAGAACAGCTTCTATCTCAATAAGCAATATCTTTACCCCATATTTACTGCAAATAGCAGAATCTGGCGGTCTTGAACAAGCCATACGTTTTGATAGAGGCTTAAAAAATGGTGTCTATTTTTATAGAGGTATACTAACCAGTAAAGCGGTTAGTAATTGGTTTGACATGCCCCACAGTGATTTAAACCTATTAATGTTCTAGAGTATTTCCAGAGCTGACAAAGGTTTTGAGGGTTTGCACTACATAATCTACTTCATCTTTAGTGTTAAAGCTAGAAAAAGAAAATCGTATAGAAGGTTTTTCTAAATCTTTATCCTCCAATATTGCAGACAACACATGAGATCCCTTCGAGCTTCCACTTTGGCAGGCACTACCTTTAGAGCAGGCAATACCCTTTAAATCTAGCTGAAACAGGAGCATCATTCCTTTGTCTGGAGAAACAGGGATACACACATTAAGAACCGTGTAAGCGCTATTTTGATTATCATCACACTGCCCATTGAATTGAATTTCTGGTATTTGTGTAATTAAAGATTCTTTAAAATAATCTTTTAGCCCTGTGATGTATTTTTTTTCTTGTGCTAAGTTTTGATAAGAGATCTTTAGTGCCGCTACCATGCCAACTATAGCATATACAGGTTCTGTGCCCGCACGTAAGCCTTTCTCCTGAGCACCACCTACAATTTGGGGTTTTATTCCAGAATTTTTTCTAACAAAAGCAAAACCTACTCCTTTTGGTCCATGAAATTTATGTGCTGCGACAGCGGCAAAATCTATAGGAATATCAGTAAAATCTAGTTGGTAATGACCTATAGATTGAACCGTATCGCTATGAAATAAACTATCGTATTTTTTACAAAGCAGCGCAGTGCGTTTTAAATCAAGAATATTTCCAATTTCATTATTGACATGCATCAAACTCACCAATGTTTTTTGAGTAGTATCTGCTAGAAGATCTTCTAAATGTGTGAAATCTACAGCACCGCAATGATCTAAATTAACATACTCAACGCTAATACTATGACTTGCTTGCATCTCTTGTATGGCATACAATACGGCGTGATGCTCTATTTTGCTTGAAATAATTCTAGTGACATTCAGGTTTTTAACACAGCTTTTTAGCACCAAGTTGTCTGCCTCTGTACCACCAGAGGTAAAGATGATTTCTGCAGCTGAAACATTTAATATTTGGGCTACCTCTTTTCTTGCAGTTTCAATTAATGCTTTAGATGATCTCCCAAACTCATGGGTAGATGATGGGTTTCCAAACTCAGTTTGCAACACTTGTGTTATTGTATTAATAACCTCCGATCTCAACTGTGTTGTGGCTGCATTGTCAAAATATACTTTTCTCAATGGTAGAATATTTAAATGTTAATTAAAATATGTAAACAAAAATACAGATAAATTTTTGATGAATTATACCTCCATCCTAAAGAAATGCGTTACTTTGTATTGCTATAAAACTCTAGAATGTAACCATATGAGAAAGTCTCTATTATTAATTTTCTTTGCCCTATTATTTTTAGGATGCAATGATGGTGATATTATTGTAACAAATTTTGATTTTCAAGATGCACCATTACAGCAATGTGGAGACACCACAAATAGTGTCTTTTTTAAGATAAACCCGCAGGTTAACGAAAGTATTTCTTTAAATATACCTGCAACCCAAGAGTTATTCATAGAATCTGGCACGCAATCATTTATTCTCAGTAGTACAGCGAGCATCGTAAATTATAGAGGGTTTGATGACAGTATTTCCTCCACTTATTTTTGCAACCCAGTTCCTCCCTCCTCTCCTGGAGTTATTTTAGAATATATAGGTACCTCTGGTTTAGCTAGACTTATATCTGATACTACTGTTGATGATTTTGACGGAATTGATTTTGTAAGCTCGGATGACTTATTTCAAGAAGGTTTTGGAGATTTTGATGGTGATGGGATCCCAAATTATTATGATTTTGATGATGATGGTGATAATGTATTGACCTCTCAAGAAATTGGTAATGATCCATTAAACCCTAGAGATACAGATCTTGACGGCATGCCAGACTATCTAGACACAGATGATGACAATGACGGTATATTAACCATAAATGAAGATATAGATCAAAACCTAAACCCAGCAAATGATATAGCAACCCCCGGAGGACTCCCTAATTATCTAGATCCAGATACAACCATTAGTGTTGATATAGATACCTATAGAGAACACCAATACAACAGAACAAGTGATGGAACTATTATCATAGATAACTTAGTTTTGGTCAGCGCAGATGCGCAAATCACTATAGAAACCTTAAGCCTTGGTGTTATTGAACAAATTAGAAATGAAACACTTACACTCACTCCAGAGTTTTAAACTCTATAATTTACTTTGGTGTATATAAATCTCTGTAGCACCTCTGCCATATTTCTGAAAATTTGCATCTTCAAAGCTAACAGCTTCATATCTTTTCAAAAGATATTCCAATTCTTGTCTCAATACACCAGCTCCAACACCGTGAATAAATACTACGCGTTGTATTTTCTTTTTCATTGCAAAGTCCAACTGTCTTTTTGCCGTAGCCAACTGTATCTCAAGCATGTCATAATTACTTAACCCTCGTTGAGATGAAACCAATTGATGAATGTGCAGATCTACCTCCATTACGGGTTTTACTCGTTGTTTTGGTTTTTGTCTTTGAGAGTTTTTATGTTTTGTGTCTACTTTGTTTTTTAAGACCTCAGAGATATTATTTACAGAAAATTCTTGAGAAGATATTGGGTTTTCCAACACAACTAGCTCATGCTTTTCATAGGTTATTTGAAAACCGTCAAGGGTTTCAACAACCACCGTATTGGTATTGGTAGAGACAATATGTCCCTCTACGCTGTCATCAATAACCATTACAGTATCTCCTATTTTCATTGTCTTAAAAGTAATACTGTTAAAAATACAATTTTAATAATATAGATACTCATGTCTAACCTAGAATTATGCCTTTACCAAAAAAGAGGAACTTAAATAATCGCTCTTTTTTTGGTAAAGTACCTATGGTTTACACTTCAAATTCTTTTAAGGTTTTAATTATAATAGAAATACACTCTTTTAATTGCACCTGCGTCATAACAAGTGGCGGTGCAAACCTTATAATATTTCCATGAGTAGGCTTTGCCAATAAGCCATTGTCTCTAAGTCTGATACATATATTCCAAGCGGTATCACTCTGCTCATGATCATTGATGAGTATTGCGTTTAGCAAACCTTTACCCCTTACCCCATTACAAATGGTACTGGTTTTTATATACTTGTTAAGCTCTGCTCTAAAAATAGTTCCTAGCCTGTGTGCATTTGCTGCAAGCTCTTCATCTTTAACAACCTCTAAAGCTGCCATAGCAACTGCAGCTGCTATTGGATTACCCCCAAAGGTAGACCCATGAGATCCTGGGGTAATTACCTTCATGATTGAATCATTTGCAAGCACTGCAGAGACTGGGTAGGCACCACCACTGAGTGCTTTTCCAAGAATTAAGATATCTGGCTTCACATCTGGGGTAGCGCTACAATCTCTTTTTTCACAAGCGCAATTACCACAAGTGGCAAGCAATTTACCTGTTCTAGCAATACCTGTTTGAACTTCGTCTGCAATAAAAAGAACGTTGTGTTTAAGGCATAATGCTTTGGCTTCTATTAAATAGCTATCACTAGGTACAAAAACACCGGCCTCTCCTTGAATTGGCTCTACAAGAAACCCAGCTACGTTTTTATTGGTTTCTAATACCTCTTTCAAAGCCTTAAGGTTGTCATACTCTACTTTGATAAATCCATTGGTATAGGGTCCAAAATTGGATTTTGCAACCGGGTCATTAGAAAATGATATAATGGTTGTGGTTCTTCCATGAAAGTTGTTGTTACACACAACAATTTCTGCCATATCTTCTTCAATTCCTTTTTCCTGGTATGCCCAACGACGACAAATCTTTAATGCTGTCTCTACAGCCTCTGCCCCCGTATTCATGGGTAAAATTTTATCAAAGTTAAAATATGAGGTTGCAAATTTCTCGTATTTCCCTAACATGTCATTGTAAAATGCTCTTGAGGTTAAACTTAATGTTTGCGCTTGGTGGGTCATTGCGTCAACAATTTTTGGATGGCAATGCCCTTGATTAACAGCACTATATGCAGATAAGAAATCATAATACTTTTTTCCCTCAACATCCCAAACATAAACACCCTTCCCTTTATTTAATACAACTGGTAGTGGATGGTAATTGTGTGCTCCATATTTGTTTTCTTGATCAATGGCATGTTGAGACAATGTTTTTTGTGTTACAGACATAACATAAAATTTTTTAAAATTAATACATGTTATTCCTACAATACCTTTATTTTCTTGATTACTCAAAAATTCAGCGGAGGAGAGAAATCATCCTTTTGTAAAATTACTAAATTTAAAATGTTTTTTTAAAGTCGTTGCACAGTATTAGTAAGTCAATTATAGTATTTTTACACCATGGGTAGAAAAAGATCTCAAAACAGAATTGTATTAGAACATCTTCAGGTAATTGATGCAGGTGCCAAAGGAAAAGCCATTGCCAAGGCAGAAGATGGTCGTGTTGTATTTATAAATAATGCGGTCCCTGGAGATATTGTAACTGTGCAAACTACCAAAAAGAGAAAAGCCTATTTTGAAGCAACTGCAATACAGATCCACAAAGCCTCAGACAAACGCGTAACAGCAATTTGTGAACATTTTGGTACTTGTGGTGGTTGCAAATGGCAGCATATGGGATATGAGCATCAATTATTCTATAAACAAAAAGAAATAGAAAACAATTTAAACCGTATTGGCAAGGTTGCGCTCCCACAAATTACTCCGATTTTAGGATCTAAAGAACAATATTTTTATAGAAACAAAATGGAGTTTTCATTTAGTGATAGCAAATGGCTCACACTAGAACAAATAAAAGGAGATACTATTATTACAGACAAAAATGCGCTGGGTTTTCATATTCCAGGCATGTGGGATAAAATTTTAAACCTTAACAAATGTCATCTACAAAAAGACCCCAGTAATGCCATTAGGGATTTTGTAAAACAAACTGCTGAAAAACTAGAGATTCCTTTTTTTAACACAAGAAATCAAACAGGGATATTACGTACTTTAATGCTCAGAACCTCTAGCACTGGAGAGTTAATGGTGCTTTTACAACTCTTTGCCGAAGACAAGGAAAAAAGAGAAGCGCTACTTGATGCTATATACAAAGAGTTTCCAGAGATTACCTCTTTGCAATATGTAATTAATGGTAAAGGAAATGACACTATTTATGATCAAGAAGTTATTTGCTATAAAGGTAGAGACCATATATTTGAGCAAATGGAGGGATTGAAATTTAAAATAAACGCAAAATCTTTTTATCAGACCAATAGTGATCAAGCCTTTGAGCTTTATAAAACAACCAGAGACTTTGCAAATCTATCTGGAAGTGAACTTGTCTTTGATCTATATACAGGTACTGGAACCATAGCGCAATTTGTGGCTTCAAAAGCAAAAAAGGTTATTGGTGTTGAGTCTGTACCAGATGCAATTACTGCTGCCAAACAAAACGCAAAACTAAATGGTATTACAAACTGTGAGTTTTATGTAGGAGATATGAAGCAAGTCTTTAACCAATATTTTATAGCAAAACATGGTGTTGCAGATGTGGTCATTACAGATCCACCAAGAGATGGTATGCACAAAGATGTGGTAGAGCAACTTATTTTGTTAGGGGCTCAAAAAATTGTGTATGTAAGTTGCAATAGCGCAACCCAGGCAAGAGATCTTGCCTTATTAGATGATCATTACAAAGTAACTAAAGTTCAACCCGTAGATATGTTTCCACAAACCCATCATGTTGAGAATGTGGTCTTGCTTGAAAAAAAATAAACGAATTGGAGCTAAAAATTTGAGTACATGAAACAAAAAATTATAGTATTGTTTTTTACCACCCTTTTTCTTTGGGGATGTACTCGTGACGACATTTGCCCAGAAGACACACAAACTACTCCACTGCTGGTGATAAAGTTTAAGGACATAAGTAATCCTACGCAAGTAAAAGCGGTAACTAATTTAAGAATTACACTTGCAAACACCTCACAAACAGAAGTTGTAACCGCCAGAACAGACACACTCTATAAAATACCACTAAACCCCATAGCAACCAGTGTAGATTTCAATTTTACAAAAGGATATGAAGGAACAGCACCAAATACAGATGCATTTAATATCACCTATCAAAGAGGTGAAGACATTTATATCAATAGAGCTTGTGGGTTTACAACCAGCTTTACAGACATAGAGGCAACAATACAAGCAGAAGGCAGTGCAAACTGGATGCTTGGCAAAAGTATTAACAATACCACTATAGAAAATGAAGATACTACCCATATTATTATTTTTCATTAGTACTCTTTTTGCTACGCTAGATACAGTGGCACAAGAAAGCACAGAAAAAAAACTAGACACCATGGCTCAAAAAACCAAGTACGGATTGCGCTTTGGCCTAGACCTATCAAAGCCTTTCCGAAGTGTTTTGGAGGATGGATATATGGGAGTTGAGTTACTTGCAGATTTTAGAATTCAAGATAGGTTCTATCTTGCGGCAGAACTAGGAAATGAAGAAAAAGACTATTTAGAGCCAAATATTAATGCTACCACAAAAGGAAGTTACTTTAAAGTTGGACTTAACTATAATGCCTATGTAAATTGGGTGGGCATGACCAACGAAATCTTTACAGGGCTTAGATATGGGTTTTCAAGCTTTAGCCAAGAATTATTTGGCTATGATCTGTACTCCACAAATCAAATCTTTCCTCCTACTGTTGTTACACAAAACATAGATTATAGAGGATTAACTGCACACTGGGCAGAATTTATGCTAGGGGTCAAAACTGAGGTATTTACCAACGTGTATCTATCGCTAAACTTGCAACTAAAAAGAAAAATCTCTGAAACACAACCAGAAAATTTTGATAATTTATACATCCCTGGTTTTAATAGAACCTATGATTTTAGCCAATGGGGTGTTGGGTATGGATATAATGTAACCTATTTACTACCTCTATTTAAAAAGTAACTACTGTTTTTTTGCTTTTTTACTTCCAGGATACAGCTCATATTGCACGAGTTTACTTTCTAATTTTCCGTTAAAAAGCTTGATTTTTTTTGATGGACGCAATCCTACATATTTAAGCGCCTCCAAGTTTGAGGTAATCATCCAGGCTTGAGAGTCAGGGTAATTTCTTTTTAGTGTATTCCCAATATTTGCATAAAAGCGCTCCACATTATCTATAGATATACGCTCATCATAAGGAGGATTAAACACCAAAAACAATTGTCTATCTCTGCCTTTTTCTGTTTCAAAAAAATCGCGATGCGCTAAGGTTACAAATTCTGAAAGATTAGCAGCAACGATGTTTTCATTTGCTTTTTTTAATGTGACAGGATCTATATCATAGCCAATAATTTTAAAATGAAATTCTTTTATTTTTTTTAAGGCAGCATTTTCTATGAGCTCGTATAAATCTACATCAAAATCTGGCCAAGTTTCAAAGCCAAATTCTTCTTTATTTAAATTTGCAGGTATATTACAAGCTATCATGGCCGCTTCTGCCAAAAGAGTTCCTCCACCACACATTGGGTCAATAAAGTCTGACTGGCCATTCCAGCCAGCTTTTAAAATCATACCTGCTGCCAGTACCTCATTGATTGGGGCTAGGGTATTTGCTACTTTATAACCACGTTTGTGTAGGGATTGTCCAGAGCTGTCTAAAGATACGGTACAAATATTTCTATCTATATGGATATTAATACGCAATGTTGGGTGCTCTAGATCAACATTTGGTCTATCTCCCTCCATGTCTCTAAAGCGATCTACGATAGCATCTTTTGTTTTTAGGGAAATATACTGAGAATGTTTAAAGTAGTCAGAAAACACAGTGGCATCAACCGCTAGAGAGCCTTTAACATCCATATACTGTTGCCAATTAATATTGTAGAGCTTTTGATACAAGTCTTCCTCCTTAAAAACATTAAAAGCTGTAATGGGTTTTAGAATTTTAATGGCAGTCCTACAACATAAATTAGCCTTATACATAAAGCCAGTGTCTCCCTCAAAAGAAACATTACGCACCCCAATCTCGATATTAGAGGCTCCCAGTTGCCTTAGTTCTTGAGCTAATAGCTCTTCTAGACCATATAAGGTCTTGGCAAGCATCTTAAAATTTTTTGTCATAACTTTTCATTCATTCTCCTGCAAAAATACAGTATTTTTGCACTGTAAAATCATACAATGCAAAAAGAAGATACAAGTTGGTTTGCCTCTTGGTTTGATAGCCCTTATTATCATATCTTATACAAAGATAGAGATGATAGAGAGGCGGCAGACTTTATGGATAGACTTACACAAAAATTACGCCTACACCCAAAAAGTAAAATTTTAGATCTTGCTTGTGGAAAAGGAAGGCATTCTAGATATCTTGCTAGTTTAGGGTATGATGTTACTGGCATAGATTTATCTAGTCAAAGTATTATGTATGCAAAAAAATTTGAAAAAGAAAACTTGAGTTTTGCGGTACACAATATGTGTCTACCTTACAAAAAAAATGCCTTTACTTGTGTTTTTAATCTCTTTACAAGTTTTGGATATTTTGAAGACCAACAGGATAATCTACAAACCATTAAGGCCATTAAAGCCAATCTAGCTATCAATGGAGTGGCTGTCATTGATTTTTTAAACTTACCCTACGTTGCCTCAAATCTGGTCCAAAATGAGATTAAAATTGTAGAAGACATTTCTTTTAAAATAAAAAGAGAAATAAGTAACAGGTACATACAAAAACACATTTGTTTTACAACAAATAATAATGACTATCAATATACAGAGAAAGTAAGAGCGTTAACCTTAGAAGATTTTAAAAGTTATTTTAGGGATGCAGGCTTAACTTTAAAACAGACCTTTGGAGATTATCATCTAAATCCTTTTGATGCTGGTACTTCTGAGAGATTAATTCTTATTTTTGGAGTATGATATATCTAGCTTTATTCTTTGCTGTATTTTTGGGATATGGTGTTGCCATACTTCTTAAAGAAAAAAAGGCGCAACAATTATCGCTTCCCTTAGCCTTTAGTGGTGCTTTTTTATTGGCTGTTACTTTATTTAATTTACTACCACAGGTATATCAATCTTCATATAAGTATGTGGGGCCTTTTGTAATGGTAGGTATATTACTCCAAATATGCTTAGAGTTTTTAAGTAAAGGGGCTGAGCATGGTCATGTTCATTTGCATGATAATAAGAGAAGTTTTCCATGGTTACTTTTTTGTAGTCTTTCAATTCACGCATTATTTGAAGGGTTTCCAATTGCTGAACACTCTAGTATGTTTGTTGGTGTATTGGTGCACAAAATTCCTATTGCAATGATTCTTTCTGTCTTTTTTATAAAAGCAAAATATCCACTTTTCACCATACTTTCTTTTCTTTTCTTATTTGCTAGTATGACACCACTGGGCAGTTGGCTTTCTGTAAACAGCCCAGATGTAATGGTTTTTAAAGATGAGTTGAACGCTATATCAATTGGTATATTCTTGCATGTCTCAACTACCATATTATTTGAAAGTAGTAAAGATCACAAATTTAATTTGGCAAAGCTAAGCACTATTATAGCAGCCATAATTATTGCTTACTTTATGTAAGCTCCAAGTATATACTTAAAAAATGGCAGATACTTCCAGCCATTACAAATAGATGCCAAATTACATGGTTGTATTTTAGAGCATTCCATACATAAAATACAGTACCTATTGTATAAAATCCTCCTCCTTTAATGAGTAAAGAAATAGCTCTTGGAGAGATCGCTTGTTCTAAGGCTGAAAAATCAAATACAATTAACCATCCCATCACAAGATATAGTAGCAAGGAAATTATCTCAAATTTACCTGTAAAAAATAGTTTTAAAAAAATGCCCAAAAGAGCTATTGACCAGACAACACTAAACAACAATATACCCTTGCTGTGATTTAAAAAAATGAGCGTGTAAGGCGAGTAGATTCCTGCAATTAATACATAGATACTAATATGATCCAGTTTTCTATAAAATATTTTTTTTATGGGATCCAGGGTATGATGGTATTTTGCCGAGCATAAATATAGTGCACTTAGGGACACTCCATATAGACACACTGCAAAAAAAGTTGTTATAGAAGTTTTTCCGACTGAAACCATTAATGCTAAAAACCCTAAAAAAGCTAATACAAAACCAAAAGCATGAGTACCAAAATTATATCGTTCTTCTTGTAGAGTTTGTTCGCGCATAATGTTATAACTAAAGTTCAAAAATATACATAGTTTACTGTAATCAAAACTGTTATTTAATAACGTAAACATAGTATTTAACTTTAATAAATACTTGATTAATTATAATTAAAATCGGCTTTAAGCATCGCTAAAGAGATTTTAATTAACAAGAAAAAATCTCTATTTTTGAATTAAACTCACTATAAATGAAAATTTACTTTACCCTTATTATCTCTCTTACATTAAGTTTTTGTGCCGACACAAAAAAACAAGCTCAGCAAACCACCACTGAATCAAGTAATGTGGAGGTGAATAAAGTTGATCCTTTATTTTCTTTGGTGCCTAGCAATAAATCGGGCATAAGCTTTAATAACTTTAATAAGGAAAATAATGACTATAATTATTTTGCCTATGAGTACTTCTATAATGGCGGCGGTGTTGCTACAGCAGATTTTAATAATGATGGACTTTTAGATATCGTATTTACGGCAAATATGGCCTCCAACAAACTGTATATCAATAAAGGAGATTTCAGTTTTCAAGATATTACAGCCACAGCTGGTATAAATTCAAACACTCAAGATTGGTGTACTGGAGTCTCTATTATAGATATAAACAGTGATGGCTACCAAGATATATTTATATCAAGGTCTGGGTGGTTTGGGGATGATCAAAAGCACAAACTAAGTAACTTATTGTTTGTAAATAATAAAGATTTAACTTTTACAGAGCGTGCCTCACAATACGGCTTCACAGATCAATCTAGATCTAACCAGGCTTGCTTTTTTGATATGGATAATGATGGTGATTTAGACATGTACCTAATAAACAATCCAAAAAAACATACCAAAACTAGAGAATATCAAAATGGAGATATTAGACTTGTAGATGTAGGCAGCACCTACCAAGACAGCGACAAACTATATGAAAACAAAAATGGAACTTACCGAGATATTACAAAAAAAGCAGGGCTTGTAAACTCAGACTACGGGCTAGGAATTGTTGCCGCAGATTTAAACCAGGACGGTTTTCAAGACCTATACATTGCTAATGACTATTCAAAACCTGATGCAATATTAATAAATAACGGAAATGGTTCTTTTACCAATACTACAGATGCTACGCTTAAACACATGTCTAAATTTTCAATGGGGGTAGACATTGCAGATATTAATAATGACGGATTATTGGACATTTTTAATTCTGAAATGCTTGGTCAAGACAACTACTCAAAAAAAGTAAACATGGCCTCGATGAATCCAAAACTATATTGGGGTTTTGTAGCCTCAGGGTATCACTACCAAGATATGCATAATAGTTTGCAATTAAATAATGGTAATAACACCTTTAGTGAAATATCCTGGATGGCGAATGTTGCAGAGACAGATTGGTCTTGGTGCCCGCTTATTGCAGATTTTGATAATGATGGCTATAAAGATATCTATGTAACTAATGGTATTAAAAGAGAGGTCTTTAACAAAGATTTTAATAACAAACAAGGAAAGGGCCTTACAGACAATCCGGCTCTTTTTGAAGGTGTAATATCTTTCTTGCCAGAAAAGAAATCTTACAATGCAATGTTTAAAAACAATGGAGATTTAACCTTTACAGATAGTGCCATGGATTGGGGTTTAAAAACAAAAGCATTTAACTCAAACGGAGCGGCTTATGCAGATCTTGACAATGATGGAGATTTAGACCTTATTGTAAATAACATAGAGGATACAGCGGCTATCTATAAAAATAATGCATCAAAACATAACAATGCACTTACGCTCACATTAACAAATAACGGAAACATAGCCTACGGAGCAAAAGCTGCAATAATAGAGGGTGAAAAACAACAAACATCACAAATTACCAATACAAGAGGTTTTCAATCTGTATCAGATCATCGCATACATTTTGGTGTTGGTGCAAAAAACACAATTGATTCTATTGTTATAACATGGCCAAATAACAAAAAAAGCCTGCATACAAATCTATCTTCTAATACAAATCATACCATTAGATATGAAGATGCAGTCCTTACAAATATTAGTCGTAAACCTGCTACTGCTATGTTTAAAAATGTAACACAATCAATAGGCCTAACAAGCAAACATCAAGAAAATGACTTTGATGATTACATCAAAGAAATTTTATTACCTCACAAACTATCTCAAGAAGGTCCCTTTGTAGATGTTGCAGATGTAAATGGTGATGGCCTGGATGATTTCTATCAAGGAAATGGGGTAGGTTTCTCTGGAGTGTTGTATCTACAAACTACAAAAGGTTCATTCAAAAAATCAAAGCAACAAGCCTTTGAAAAAGATAAAATGAGTGAAGATTTAGGCGTTTTATTTTTTGATTTTGATACAGATGGAGATAAAGATTTATATGTTGTTAGCGGTAGTAACGAGCATGATTTAAGAAGCACCCTACAACTTGATAGATTGTATGAAAATGATGGCAAAGGAAATTTTACTAAAACTTCTGGTGTTTTACCAAGGGTATACGCTAGTGGAAGCTGCGTTAAAGTTTCAGATATAGACAAAGATGGAGATTTAGATCTGTTTATAGGAGGATTTCAAACACCAGGGAACTACCCTCAGGCTGGAGAGAGCCAGTTATTAATCAACAACAATGGTGTTTTTAAAAATGAAATTGTAAGCCGTACCGATGGTATGAGCAGTATTGGAATGGTAAAAGATGCTGTGTTTACAGACATTAATAACGACAAGCAACAAGATCTGATTCTTGTAGGACATTGGATGCCAATAGAAGTTTACATAAACAATAATGGTACTTTTACAAATCAAAGTAAAGCGTATGGTACAGACAAAAATATAGGATGGTGGAATACAATTACTGCAACAGATATCGATAAAGATGGAAATATAGATGTATTGGCCGGTAATTTAGGAACCAATAGTAAGCACAAGGCTACAAGTGAGCAACCTTTTGTTATAATGGCAAAAGATTTTGACAAAAATGGAACCAACGACATCGCTTTAGGGTATTATAATGACAATCAGCTTTATCCAGTAAGAGGGCTTCAATGCTCCTCAGAACAAGTACCAAGTATCAAAGCAAATGTAAGTTCTTATGCAGAATTTGGCAGCCTTACTTTTGACCAAGTGTATAGTAATTTTGATACAAATAATGCCATAACTCACAAAGCAACCTACTTTGAAAGCGCACTACTACAAAACCAAAATAACCAGTTTACATTTACAGCGCTGCCAAATACAACACAAGTTGCACCTACAAATGGCATTTTGGTGCTAGATACTGATAGCAATGGTACCGATGAAATAATCACCATTGGTAATCATTACCCCGTAGAGGTAGAAACCGGCAGGTATGATGCCCACATAGGTAGTGTTATGACTAATAATTTTAAAGCTATCTCCCTACAGAAATCTGGATTCTTTAATAATGAAGACGCAAGAGATATTGACCTTATAACAATTAAAGGTAAAAAACACCTTATGGTTAGTAACAATAGAGAGGCAATAGCATTTTTTAGGATTAACTAACTGTTTATTTGCTCTATAAAAAAACCACCGTTTTCTGCGGTGGTTTTTTTGTTGTTTGTGTTTTGTGTTATGATTTGTTTTTAGGGTAAAAAAAAAGATCCAATCAACTAAATGATTGGATCTTAAAGAAGGCGGCGACCTACTCTCCCA
>Ga0206125_10000933_pt1 | contig 36546 bp, 26 predicted proteins | sample Helgoland_Spring_4_FD_148598 | JGI IMG/M metagenome (GOLD analysis project Ga0206125, IMG submission 148598) | Pelagic subsurface seawater microbial communities from Kabeltonne, Helgoland, North Sea - Helgoland_Spring_Bloom_20160331_1 | ecosystem: Environmental > Aquatic > Marine > Epipelagic ... | reverse complement strand
GTGCTTGCGGGGAGAGAGGAGTGGTGCACATTAATTCGGAGAGAGCCCTTTGTATCCTTCATGTATCCAAAAGTGTATTCCGCCTTGATCTCGTTGCCTTCAGGTGAAGTGAAGAAATAATTCCCCATGGCCAAGGCTGTTGACTCATTGAGAACCATGTCTTGGTTCTCAAACCGGACATTGGTCCAACCGTTAATGGCGAAACCGTTGTCTTCGGGGCACACTCCATTTGATGCAGTGAAATACGACAAGGCTTTCTCAAAAGTAGGGCGAAACTGTTGTTTTACAGCCATAGTAGGCTTGAACAGAACAGGGCTTATCTGGTATGCATACAATGTTTCTATGTGAAGTTCGGCTCTCCCGACAAAGTCATCACCTGAACGATGCGCTGCAGAAATAGCAACGATGCCGTCTCCCCATGCTCGTTGAGCTTCCTCCACTTCTGTTACAGTCACCATTGAAGAATGCTTGAATCGGTACTCTATGAATCCGTGGGTAAGCATAATTTCTGAGCGATTAGACAGCATGAATGGCGACAGTGGTCAATTCTTCATACACGAGCTTACGTCATTCATGAAGCCAAGAAAAATTGGAAGAATCGATTCGATATAACAGGGATCGACGCGCCATCATTGCTTGAACACCGCTTGAGCAACTGCAAGCAAGAGTTTCATGCTTTGAATCATTTCCTGGGGCGAACGCATGAACATCCTGACTCGAGATTGAACCATGAAATCGTTCACCAATAGCGTACTGGATGTTATCCCGGTTTGAGCGTGATAAATGGCCATCTTACATTCGGGCGTTAGAAAGTGAAAAACCTGATTCGGGTTTGCGCCTTGAATGTGAAAACTACGGTCAAATACCTCGTCATTAACTTGAATATCGCTGTTTCCTAACGCAGATGAAATCCTGGAGAAGACTTTTATTTCGGGCGTAATTTTGAGGCCCATTTGGAGAGTCCTTGGGAAATACACTTCCAAGACGGTATGTACGCCTGGAGCCCCGCGTTTCTGTGGATCGAACCAAATACGGCACTGTAGCCCTTGTATGTGCCCCGTTAATGAAGGATAATCCATGACGAAATTGCCGTGTTTGCGTTGAAACATTTTACGCGGTGGGATATACTGCATTTCCATTCTTCGAGCAACTTCTTGGTATCTGCGTTGTAATTTGATACTCAAATACTTCACGAATGCCAACCAAAGCAGGATCATTCCTACGGGGAAAAAAAGAATAACCAAAATCCAAAGCGCTCCATAAGCCATTGTATCACCTTTCTGATGCTCGAACGTATTCCACACCATCAGGCAACGGGTTCCACGGCAAGACGTCGCACCAGTGGCCAATTCTCCATGCCCGAGCTTGGGTCATTATTGAGCCCAAGAAGAGCGCACCTTGATGGCCGGAAGCCAAAACTTCGTCAAGGGCTTCTTTACCCCGATTATCGAAACGGGCCGATTGGCGTATCCCCGTAGGCATGGCTCGTCCGTTGGCATCTGCAGGTTCACACAGTTCCAAAACTGCTGAACCTGTGTTTGAATCGTATTCTTGTAAAAGAACAACAGCGTCCGAAAAATCACTTTTGTGGAGCGTCCCGTTGTCGTTCCTCCAATTCCACCAGTGAGGGCACCACGCTTTCCAATCGCAGAATCCCCCACATGATGAGTCCCCGATGGTTGGCTCCATTGGCAATGGAGTTGGTACAGTCGCTTGCCATGCATCATAGGCTTGCTCAAGGACGTTCTCGCCGTGCGCAGCCCACTTGGATGCGTTCTGAGTGTACCATCCTTCGGTTCGAACGTTTGGCGCACTTGGATTGTTCGCAAGCAGGATATCTCGATACATTCGAAGTTGGCGGTTCACATCGGTCTTAAGTTCGGTTTCCGGGGTACGGCCTGTTTTCAAGTCAGCAACCAGCCAACCTACCAATTCTCCTTCATCGTTGATATCACCCATCAGTAAATCGAGACGTCCCATAAGGCGGCCATCAGAGGTTTTCAGTTCACCTTCCACGGCAATCGCTAATTTTTGAATTCGCCGCCATAACGCCCCAGTGATTCGGTCTTGCTCAAGACTGCGCACGCCTACATGGTCAAGCAGCATCATTACAGCACCGCGCTGATTGCGAACAGCATCTTTCCATTTGTCTTCTTTCCATTGAGGTCGGCGAGGGGTGGCGTGGAAAATCGCTTTTTCTTCTTCCCAACGCGTTTTGAGGACACCTTCGGCAAACTCTGGCAACCACCCGCTTTCAGCATCCTTGATGTGGGATATATCGTGAAGTAAGAGGTCTTCAACCGAAGCGTGGACTGCGGTTCCAAGCGACGCAGCCATCCCTGCTTTGCGCGGCAATCCTTGCCGACTGAGCCAATACATACGCGGGCAGGTCTCGTACCTGTTCCAAGCTGATGGAGAGAGCATGTGAGGTCGGGGCTCAGAAGCCTGTTGCTCGGTCATAACGCTCGGTTGAGTCCAATCAACATGAAACCACCGCCAGTAACATTTCATGCAAAGTGTTGAAGCCTAAGAGCGATAGCACACACGCATGGAACGCCCAAGTGTGCGCTTGAATACGAAAATCGAGACTGAGAATGCAATGGTTGTGGCTTGTTTTCCAAGCATAGGCATGGTATCAAGCGTCGTCGCTCATTTTCTCATTGACCATCTCGACTTGGAGTTCGTCGGTGCAGTCGTCGACCCTCGGCTTCCAGTCATTACCCTCATCCAGGAAGGCGAGCCATTGCCGGTTATCCGTGCATATGCTGGAAAGCCACAATGCACAATTGAGGGATGCGATCAAGTGATTTTGTTGATGAGTGAATTGGTCATTCCAGAACCGCTGGTCAACGACATCGTTTGGGCTATGTTTGAATGGTCACGAGAAAACAAAATTGTTCACGCTGTCGTGATTGATGCGTTCGCTAAAGAAGGAATGAAAGGAAACCTCAACGGAGCAGAACCGACCATCGAATACGAAGATACAGAAGGAATTGATGTCGTAGGAATTGGTGCAAATCAAAAGGTTCGAGACATGTTGAAATCGATGGACATCACCCTTCTCAATCAAGGGGTCATCAAAGGTATCAACGCGGCCATTCTCAGTGAAGCACGTCGTCGTGGCCTCGATTTAATGTCGATTATGGTAGAAGCCGACCCTCGTTGGCCTGATGCCCGTGCTGCAGCTACACTGATTGAGACGCTCAACAAGGTCCTGCCGGCCATTGACCTTCCGCATCAACCGCTGCTCGAAGAGGCTGAATTCTTAGAAAGCCAAATCAAAGCCATGATGGAAGGTGCTGATGCGAAAACTGAAGTTTCGACCAGCAATTCAATGTACGGATGATATTGCGTTCATTCGCAGCCATCCCAACACCAGCAAACCAATGCCAATTGCAAGTCCAATTCCACTGATTACCGTGGGGAAAAGTAGGACTGCATCATACGGTAGGCTCAGAACATCAAGCAACGATTCGCCGCGCAAGAAAGTCCCGCCGGCAGACGCCGTCAGCAGCATTGAACCGCAAGCGGCCAAACCAGTTGTGCAGTGTACAGTCGCCGTTTTGCTGGTCGCCCAAACGCTCTGACTTAAGCGCCAGCGGCTGATGAAAACACCAATCGCAAAACCCATTCCGGCCATTGAAAGAAACATCTTATTGACCAAAATAGGACTGTTAAGACCTTCCCCCGGAGATGAAGAAAGACCGCTCAAAACCGCAAAGGGCGTTGCTGCAAGGCCGAAGGCCAGGGTGAAGTGCGCGACATTGTCAAACATCGGCTTCCAGTCAGCCTTCTTAAGAACATCAAGATGAAGAAGAAGACAAAACAGGAAACTCAACCCGGATACAGAAAAAGCACCGACGACCAATTCAGTTGAAACGACATGGAATGTTTGTGAGGAAATCATTCTTGCCCACCTCCATACTTACCGGCTAAATAGTCGTGGCCGTACCACTTCCATTGATCTTCATTCCATCCATTTGGCAACCCACCGGCAGGCAGGGGGGCTATCTCGGATTCCTCAGAAGATTCTTGGGGAACAGATTCAACGATCGACTCTTCATCCAAACGTTGTGGTAACAAATCCGTTTGATCGTACTTGCTCGAAACGGGAAGAGGTGCAAGACGGGACTGAAGAGCCAGCACCGCACCTGCAATCAAAAACAGAAGAGAAAAGGCCTGAAGGTATACGGCAAATTCTTCAATCTCCCAACCTGCTTCTTCAGCAGTCAAGGTGAACCAAGGCGTCGTTTGCTCTGGGCCATCGCCTTGGAGAATTGCACGCCATTGGAGCGAAGTAGGTTGGAGGGCTGCAGGGATGGTTGCACTCCACATGTTGTCGCCAGAAGAATTGACCTGTGCACTCATGATAGCGCCTCCTTCGACCTTCCATTCCACTTGGACGGATTCGGTGAATTCGGTTTGCAATCCCAATTCAGTGGGCACATCAAGGATGCGTGTTGATTGAGGAATGAAATCAGCTGCGAGCCTGGGGAGGTTTTCAGGGATCTCTTTCGCTTCCACCTCATAGCCTGTAGAAGTAACGGCAAAGAAGGGTTTGGATGAGCCTCCATGGTGGATGGCTGCATAGAATGATGTCATGCCTTCACTCGAACTGCGAACGACCCAGGAAACACTCGTTTCAGTTTGGCTGCTTGGGAGCGTTTGTTCGACATAATTCGACGCCCCGCCGTTTGATTCGGAGAGAACGTCCCAACCTGCATCTTTGGGGGTGTCTGAATGACCGGTGGTATCGGTCAGAAGAAAGAAGCCAACTATCCCAGTTGAACTCAAAGACAGATTGGTTGCAGTAAGGGTGAGGGTGGTTGGGATGCCAGCATACACCGTCGATGGTGACGAAAGGGTGAGGGTTGCCAACGATGTTTCATTCAATGCTGCATCTCCGTGACAGGCGCCACCGCATTGCATATCGCGTGTCGCATCACCGTTGCCTCCAGGTTCTGCTGCACCGTACGTAGAACCAATGAGCAAGAGTGAAAGGAACAGAACGGTATAAACGCGATGATTGAAATTCAAATCAGTCCCTCCTCATGAAGGCGAAGAAACCAATCCCTAGTCCAAACAGCAACAACATCGTTCCTGAAATCAACCCGCCGGTGGTCGAGGGTCCAGGGGCTGCTTGAGCAGTGGTTTGAACGACGACCGTTTGGGGAGCAGTAGCGCCTGCAATCAATGCTTCTTCACCGATGAGAGGTTGAACGGAATAGGTGTTTTCTCCAGCAAACAGCGGCTGGTCAGTGAACGAAAGTTCATCCGTAACTCCAATCGAAATACCGTTACGAAGAATTGTGAAATTGGCATCTGGACCGTCCCAAGCCCACTGCAAATCGACATTTCTACCGGTCGAGACGGAAGTGAATTCGGAGACGGTTGGTCCTTGAACGACAAGCAATTGAACGTTCGAAGTATCTTCCCCGCCCATGTCATCAACAACAACGAGCGTTACAACAATATTCGCCGTAGGGAAGATGGAAACATCGGTTCCCGAAGCGGCGCCAGTCATGCTGTTCGTATCCGTCCAAGACCACAATGCAGTTACGATTTGTCCGTCAATGTCAGTGGAGAGAGACGCACTGAGGTCAACGCGTTCTCCAAGCCAAATAGGATCCGTTTTTACCGTTATTTCAGAAGTGGGGGCGGTGTTGAGAACCGTTGTAGAAGAGGTCGCAGTAACACCAGAGAGTTGGCCTTCATCGGTCGGCGTTACATGAACCGACCATGTTTGCCCAGGACCGAGATAACTTGCAGGGACGCTTGTAGCGTTCATGAGTGTGCCATCGAGGAAACCGTTTCGATACCATTGTACATTCGTTTGAACTTCGTCTCCATCCGCATCGTCGGTCGTAATGACGACATTAAGAGTATCTTGCGAAGTAATGTTTTCTGAAACCGCAACAGATGCGCTGGGTGCGCTGTTGAGGACGGTCACGTTTGCAGTAAGCGGAGTGGTGCTGTATCCGTTCCCATCGCCTGCCTTGACTTGTACGGTCCAAACTTCGTCTTTCATCGTCGAAGATGAGGGGAGAGTTGTCAATCCAGTCAACGACGATTTCATGATTCCATCACGCCACCACGTAATTTCTGAGTTTGATTCAGCGTCCCCGTCAAGATCCGACATCGTGAACTGAACTGAAATCTCGTCCGTGGTATATGCCTCACTGTGAGAGAGTGTGACGGATTCTGTAACGGGCACAGTGTTCTGGACCGTCAACTGATTGCTCGAAGTCCAAGACGACCATTCTGTACCGTCGTTCACTCGAACTTGAGCAAACCAGATTTGCCCTTTTTCAGTAAATGCTGATGGGATGATGTGGCTGTTTTCAGCGAATGCGTAAGCGGCGTTGTTGAGGAACCATTGGATTTCCACATTTGTTTCGGCATCCCCGTCAGCGTCAGAATACGTGTAGGCCACAGAAAAGTCGTCGGTCGTGAAAATAGGACCGGAACTCAATACCACGGTGTTGGCGACTGGAGGTGTGTTGACTTGCCCTCCACCAATTGAAACTGCTTGTGAAGAAACCCATTGTGAAACATCTTCACTGTCGTTCGCTCGAACTTCAACAACCCAAGAATCGCCGTCACGAGTGGCATAGGCAGGTAATGTTTCAACGTCGTTCAATTCAGGAATCAATATCCCGTCCAAAAACCAGCGGACCTCGAAGTTCACGACGTCGGCATCTGCATCGAAGGAAGTGCTGGTAAACGAAAGTGAATCGTCTTCAGTTGGCTGGTTTGGCGAAAGTGTAGGAGCGGTTGTTGTGGGTGCTGAATTGGCAATGGTGAGCACATTACTGAACATAGGCCCCCCTACATCTGAACCATCCGAAGGCAGGACCTTTGCACTCCACTCCTGTCCTTTCGCAGTTTCTGACGGTGAAACTGTGGTGCCAGATAGCGAAGTCTGCTCGACCCCATCCTTGAACCATTGAATCGTAGTTCCTGATTCAGGGTCGTTTTCTGGGTCAGAATAAGAATACGTGAGCACCAGCGTATCGGTCGTGGTCGCTCCGCTCGGACCAAGCATGAGGTTGGAGACGCTTGGCGGTGAGTTTGGAGCGGCTCCCGCCTCAGGAATTTGGAACGAAAGGGTATCCCATCGGTCACCGTTGTTGTTTCCGCTGGAATCCGCTGTTAGCCCTGCAACTGTGAGAGCAGTTACGCCAGAACCTGTTGATGGTGCAATCCAATCAATGCTCCAAGAGCGTTGGCTGCTGCCAGTAATCGAATGGGTCGCGCTGTTTTGAGCTTGATTGACGTTCACTGCAAAACCAATTCCTGCAGAGAGAGTTCCTTTGTCAACTTCTAAATTAAATCCACCACTGCTACCAGAGACTCCATTGCTCACTGAAATACTGAGCGTGTAGGTCGAGCCGGCCGTATATTGTGCAGGATGGCCGGTCAGTGAAACGGTTGCAGCAGTGGTGCCGGATTGGGTGTGGCATGAACAGCCAGTACTGCGATTATGAATACCGTTGGAGTTGCCTTGCGTAAGTGGCATTGAACCCAACAAGACCAGAAGAACCATACCGGTAACAAGAAATTTACGATGCATGCCAATACCACTGGTTAAGCAGTTATCAAAGGGTTGGTGTATTGATTTGACAAAACACTGATTCATCAGAAGTCAAACAGCGACGGTTGATTGTTCTCAGGTGACTTCGTGTCTGCAATTGGAGATGGAACCGTTGAATCCTGGATGAGGGGGTCCCTTTGTGATGCCAAGGCTGCTTCAAGCTGTTGCTCACTCCAAATCTGAACGCCTAAAGATTCTGCTTTCGTAAGTTTCGAACCTGCTTTTTCACCAGCCACCAAAACGCTGAGTTGTGAAGAAACGCTTCCAACCACCTTTCCGCCTGCTGCTTTAATCGTTAACTGAACCTCTTTGCGTGGGCGCTGGAGTGAACCGGTGAGGCAGAACGTCATTCCATCCAAAGGACCGCCAGATGCTGCTTTAGGTTGGTCTGTGATGGTGAGCAAGTTCGAAAGGTCAAGGAGCATTTCTTTACGCTTGGAAAGTCCGTCTCGGACTTGCAAAGCCACTTTTTCGCCAATGCCGTCAACGGTGCAAAGTGAACGTACAGCCTGATTTTCTGTATATGGCTTGCCTTTATCGTCAGTAAGCGGACCAAACTGAACCTCACCCATCGATGCGGATGCGTCTTCTACCCATTGCATAAGTGATTGGAAATCGCCAACATGCTGAGCCACTGATGTTGCCAATTCGGGACCAATGCCTGGGAGGCCGAGCGCATGCAGGAATTTGGCAAGTGGAAGCGTCTTTACCTTGTCCAATTCCTTCAGTACATTGAGCGAGGATTTCTCCCCCATCCTCTCGATGCTCTCAAGTTCTGCCTGCTGGAGTCGGAAGAGGTCCGGTATTCCAGAGATAAGTTCTGCATCAAGGAGTTGCTCAACCAGTTTTTCACCGATGCCGTCCATCTCGAGAGACCTGCACCAATACAAAATCGTCCGGCTGGTACGCGCCTCGCACATCAAATCACTGCAGCGAAGAAAAGCTCCTTCAACCTCTAAAACACCGTTACAAGCGGGACATTGGGAAGGAATAGAGATGGTTTTTTCTAGAGGCAAAACCCCTTCAAAGGCTGTTCCGTCAGCGTGAAATCTTCCCTTAAGATCACTCTGAATGGCTGGGCCAAGTCCAGATTCGATTTTTGGAATCACGTCTCCACGGCGCACAATCAGTACTTTATCACCGAGATTGAGGTTGAGGCGTTCGACCTCTCCGACATTGTGCAACGTCGTATTTTCAACAGTGACTCCCCCTACTGTTTGGGGAGCGATGCGTGCAACAGGCGTCACAGCACCCGTTCGGCCCGTTTGCCAGTCCACACCAAGTAAGACTGAAGTTGCTTCTTCCGGTGGGAATTTCCAAGCCAGTGCCCATCGTGGATGATGCGCCGTTGAGCCGAGGCGTTCTCGCTGTTGTAAATCATCTAATTTGAACACGATTCCATCAATTTCAAACTCGTATGAACTGCGGTTTTCACTCCACTGCTTGGTGTATTCAATCATATCTTTTTGCGGATTTTCTGCATCAAAAACATGCCACGGGGCCGGTTCAATGCCAATTTTATCTTTGAGCAATTCAAGCAATTGACTGTCGTACATGACATCGGGTGAATCGTTGACGAATTTCACGTCGTATGCACAGAATACCAAGTCTGAAGCATCTGCTTTACCGTCTCCATGCTTTTGGCGGAGGGCACCGGAACAGAGATTGCGAGGGTTTGGCGAAACATCACGGTACTTTTCTTCGAACGTCTTCAGCGGCATTACCACTTCTCCACGAACATGGCAGTCCACTGGAAGGTTCAGGCGGGTTGGAATGTTGGCCACTTGCTTGGCATTCAGAGTGACATCTTCGCCTCTTTCACCGCTTCCACGGGTGGCAGCTCGGTGGAGATTTCCGGCAACATACTCCAATGAAAGCGCAGACCCGTCCAATTTCGGTTGTGCAAGATATTGTTTTGCGCCAAAGGTGGATTGCGTGATAAAATGGATAATGTCTTCATCGGTAGTTCCTTTGTCGAGTGAACGCATTGGGAATCGATGCTCGACCTTCACCGTGCCCGGAAGTGGTTCTGGACCCACTTGGTGGAGGACTGCGTTCTCTGGGTCGAGCGTTTTTAGCTCATCCCATAATGCGTCGAACTCAGCGTCAGTGACTTCTGGAGACGACTGGTTGTAGTACAGTTCGCGGTGATAGCGAACCGCTTCGGCCAGTTGCTGAATACGCTCCGGACCGCCCATGATACCTCACCCATGCCACAGGATATGAACGTCACGAAAATTGAAGACCAAGCAACTCAACATCTGCAAGAGGGCATCGAGTCATGAGCGCATGGGTAAGAATGCGGAGATGAATTTCTGCGACAACATGAACTGTGGATTGGAACATGTGACCAGCGTGTACGTTGTTCTGGTCATCCGACCAGCAGCAATGAATGTGAGTGAAGGCTTTACCTTCTTGAGTACGGGCGACGTTGCCCGACAAACTGACAAGTTCTGATGGTGGAGGTAAAGAGCGGCGTTGGTACACGCCTTGTTCGTCCATGTAACCGTATATGCTGTCACGGGCCCGACCAATTCCACTGGTTATTGCAGCCGCATCAAACCCCACCTTGTCTGCCAAGGATTGTAGGGATTCGTGTATTTCCTCACCAGGGTCAATGCGCACAAACAAGTCTTCTCCACTTTGAGTCCATTCCATGCTTCGGCTAACGCAAGACGCCTATTGAGAATAACGCTATTCTTCTTCGGAACGGGTGAAATTATCGGCCATCCAATCTCGCTCAGAATCAAGGGCGAGTTCGATTCGAGAACGAGCCACATAGAGGTCGTTTTGAGAGCCGCCCAACGGCAATGGTCCGAAGATGCCCCAGCCTTTTCTCAACAGCATGATGCGTCGCGCCGGTTGGCGTTGTTGCAGGCGTAGACGTTTCCAATCGTAGCGTTGACCATCGGCAAAAAGATGGGTGCGAGTCACCGCATACCTTTTGGGAATCAACAGTGAGATCAGGTGGAGGGAAAGAAGAACATCCCACACCACCGCATACCAAATACTGGTGTTGGAGGCTGAAAGCAGAGCCCAAGGAAGCACCATCATTGCAGCCATAGAAGCAAGATTACCCCATTGTCGAATGACCTCTTGTGGACCTTCACTCTTCCAAGCAAAACCGCCTTTTTTCAATTCGCCCATTTGAGGAATGTCCTGCCGCTGACGAGTCAACCAAAAAGCATCCCAAGCCACAATGGCTGCAAGCACAAGAACGGCAAACAAAGCCACAGTGTCGGCTGACAGAATCAAATTCTCTTCTGCCATCGAAGCACCTCAAAGATGACGTTCGTCAACTGAAGAAATGTCGCCTGCATTACCACCGCCACGTTTCAAGCGTACAGCGAAGGCAATCAGTCCACCAATGACCAAGACAATCAGGAGAAGAGTACCTGTTGAAAAGTCTCCAGAATCTGTAGATATTTCTCCTTCATTGATGTCGAGTATGCCGTCATTGTCATCGTCTATATCGGCAACAAGGTACGTTTCCTTGCCCTCCGGACAGGCGATGTTGTTTGGCAGGCCATCTTCATCTGTATCTTGCCAAGCACATGGGTCGACAGGCCAAGCATCGCGTACGTCGGGGTGCCCGTCGTTGTCATCATCTGTATCTTCACTGTCTGGGCCACAAGGATAGCCGTTCTCCGCATCGAACCAAACTCCGGTAGACAAAGTGAACGTGCATGTGTTGGTCCAATCTCCGTCGCTGTCAAGTTCGGTGACTTCGAAATCGACAGCGCTGGTTCTGGTCGCTCCAAGCGTATCAGTCACTTGAACCTCAAGGACATACAGCCCATGTTGCAAATCTGTAATGTTAAATTGTGCTTCATTCGGTCCGCGTAAGACTTCATTTCCAGAAGCATCAGAAATAATCCACACGAGTGTCAATTGCTCCATTGAGTCTAAATCATCAGAGTATGAAGCGACTGCCAACAAGTGAACCGATTCCATAACTCGCTGGCCTGAGTAAGGTTCAGTGATCTCTACTGTTGGCGCAGCATTGGTTCTCAGTACGACCTCTACAATCGCTGACATTGTCGATGTGATGTTGACTTGGACAACGGTATTTGGAAGACCGCTTGCTTGCGTCGATACGGTGAAACTCGACAAGGTCGAACTTGTACCGTTTCCGTCAAAAGAGATTGGCATTTCGACAAACTGCGAGACGCCTTGGACGGTTGTTGAATACGAAGGTGAGAGGTCGGTAGTTTGCAACGTAAAGGTGACATCGTGAGGTGCTCCATCCAGTGTTGCACTCAAAGTGAACGTCTTCCAGCTGCGTAGTTCCGCCCCATCGTACATCAATGGATTTTCTGTGACCGTATCAATTAAATCGATGAACATCGAACCCGAAGCAGACATGATGCCAGCGGTTGTGCCGCCTTCTATTCGAACCGGATAATTCTCTGCTGAAACAACTGTTGCAGCGAAGATGTCGGGATTTCGGACAATCAATGGCGCTACAGAAGCGTCGCCTTCATCGGCATGGACATCGATTCCAACCGAATACGAAAGGGCAACGAAATCAATGACGAGTAAAGAATCTGATGTTCGGCCATGGTGACTGATAAATGCCGTTCCTGTGCCGAGGCCATTCATAACAACACCATCTATTGTTCCGGCTGATTCGTCAATATCGATTGCCGGTGAGCCGGTGATTTCAATGTCGCTCATCTGAAGGTTTTGACAATTCATTGCCGTAATACCAGCGCTGGAACCGACTGTTCCCACGAGCGTTGAAACGATCAAACCCTCGTCGATTGAATCAAGGGCGAGAATGTTGCCTAAACCGTTGAACGCAGAAGCGTTTACATCGTTCAAAAGACCGGTTACCGCAGTGAAATCAAAGCCTGTCGAGACGTTTTCACCAATGTGGATACCATTCAACTGCACATCGACTTGACGTGCCCAAATACCCACACCATTGCACGAATGGAAATGGACGTTTTCGAGCGTCAGTGAAGTCGATGAAGGGAACGCTTTGATGCAACCGTCACCTGCGTCATACAGATTCGAATTCTTCAAAACAACATCAGCATCGCTGTTTGGGTCAATGAGAATTAGCGAATCGGAGCCGGAGGAACGGGCCATTGTAATCCCGTCGCCGATGAATGAGCCCTTGCTCTCAACGTACAAAGCAGGTGATGCTTCGACAAGCGTTGTGCTGGACAAGTCAATGGTGGCACTGGAACCACCAATCACAAATCCTCCCCAGCGTGAACCAAGGCCGGTTGAAGAAAGAGTCGCTGCACCAGCATCGATTCGCCCGTCCACACTGATTTGGCCGCCGTCTGCAATTCTCAAGGAGACGCCGTCATCGATGGTCAACGTTCCAGATGCCGCTACAGCCAAGTTACCGTCGAGGAAATATGGACTCCATTGTGCTTCAAGAACAAGCCAACTCGACAGTGTCCCCGGAGTAACAGTTGAAGCCATGAACGTGTGCTTAAAGGATGAAAGAGTATCCCAAGTGACGAAGTCATAGAATGAGCCGATCTGTAAATTGATACTCTTAACGCCGCCGAGGGTGTCTGATGAATCGTCGACCACGCGTGCAACCGCAGTGGTCGAAACTTGACCTACCGAATCGGTCGTTGCAAGGGCTCCATCAACGGATACTGTAGCCCCCGATACGGCTTGTCCCTTGTCCAAAACCGTAACTTCAAGAGAAGACTGGAGTGTTAGTTTTGAACCTGTGAGAACGGTTACAGTACCAAGAACTTGACCGTCCAAAATCTCTACATCACAGCCCGGTTGAATGAGGAGCGTTCCAAGAATATCGATGTTTACAGAACTGCGAGTGGTTTGACAAACCCAAGTGACGTTCGCATCAACAGTCAATCCCGAATCACCTTGTGACTGGGTGAGGGTAGAATCAATGCCAAGAGCAACAGAATTGGCACTGACCGTTGCGCCTGAGCCGGTTAGGCTGCCAGAGCCTTCGATGCTAACTACACCGTCAGCTGGAAGTTGAAGAGTGGTATCTGCAAGCTCAAGTGCGCCGCCCGTCAATACAGTGAGATCACCGGTCAATTGGTGGGGCGAGCCGTCAGGTCTTGCACCCAGGAACACATAATCGCCTGTATCGATGGTCCAATCGCCTTGTGGGATAACTGGGACTTGAACCGATTGACCCATTTGTGAGCCGTACAAGGTGACTCGTATACCCGCACCTGCCAAAGTGACATCCGCAGATGAGCCACTGCTGGCCAAAGGAAGCGTTGCTGCACCGTTCACGTCGCTGACAATCTCATACCCATGCACCTGGATGGTGGCTTGGACTGGGTTACCAGCCAAATCGGTGAAGGTAACTGGTGTTTCTTCAAGATAGAGTGTTGTAGAAACTGAAATTGTGGCTGTCGTCGAACCGCCGTAGATGAATGTTCCATCTCCCAATGCATCCGACGAAGAGGTGTGTGTGTTTTGAGGTTGGAAATCCCTCACTGTTGCCGAAGACTCGCTGCTGATTGAGAGTGGCGTAGTATGGGTCATAGCAAGCCAATCGGAGAGGTGGAGGGTGGATTCTGCCTCTAAAACGACGCCGTCTGGATAGACGCGAGTGGTGAGCGAATCGCTGGTAAGCGAACTTTGTTCCATTTCGATGCCAACGCCATTGCCGTCTTTAATTGAGAAACTGTCGCTTGATAGCGTAGCATGATTTGCTTGTATTCCATTTCCGTAGTGAAGAAGAGTAAGGGAAGCAGCGGCAATGTTCGTGTACCATGCTGCAAGCCCTAGAGAACTCGTATCTTGAGATGAATACGTCTTGGATGCTGAAACATCTCCCCAAGTATGCAACCCCCCAAGAATATCAAAAGCCGTTGATGCAGCAGAGGTCATCTCAACGGACACTGTGCCAAAAACACTGTCTGGGTCTCTGAGTTCAATTCCAGTGGTCCCCGCTGTTACATTCGTCCAATCAAGAGAGAGGAGGCCTAAGCCTGTACCCTCGATTCCTCGTTCGAATGCGACAAGTTCGAGGCCCGTCAACGTGTGATTGCCGTAACCTGAAAGAGAAAAGCCATTGTTCACATTTGAGATGTTCACATCGTTCATGCTGCAATCGCCCAAGCAACGCAGGTCAACGACTGCCGATGGTTCTGAAGTATTCCCTTCAAACTCCACATCATCGACGGTGAATGAGGTTGCTCCGTTCGAAAGAAGGAATCTGTGGCCGGAAATGGCTGCGTTAGAGACTGTGAGGTCGTCGCTGTTTGCAGCATCGATGAACAAGGCCACGTCCTCTCCGGTAATGCTGCTTACAGATGTCGAGGCCCCTTCTTGACTTGCAATCGCAACAGTCGTCTGGAAGAATCCTATTCCTGTGGCTGACAGGGAACCACTGCTGGAACGCAAGCCCGTTCCCACTTGTGTCATGGTAACGGTATCAACAGTGGTCGTTCCTGTCGACCAAACTCCACCGGCAACATCGGTGAATATTCCACCTGATAGATTGAGGTAGCCTGAGTTTCGTACAACTTCGTAATCCACGTGCTCTGCGGTAAGCGTATCGATATTCGATGATGCTTGGTTGTTGATGCCAATGTATGCATCCGTCAAAGTCAGTTTTTCAGCCGATAAATGCCCGTCTACCTTTACCGCCGTCTTCGCATTATCAATCGATACGGTATTCAGTACTGCATGACCTTTGTTGGCAATGTAAATGCCTGTCCAGAGACCTGCCCCATGAGAACCTGCAGTCAAAGGAGTTTGAGAAGAGAAAAACGTCGAGGAGGTGGCAAGAAGCGTTCCATCAACCCGAATCCAATACCCGTCACCACCGTCAACAGTAGTACCGGGTGACAAGGTAAGCGTGGAGCCGTTCTCAACAGTGACGTTGCCGGTGAGAACAACATCGCCAGACCAAGTCGTGTTCACTTGAATGATTGAATCTGAAGCATGGGCTGTTGGAGCCATGAGGGAAAGAGGCGTGAGCACAAGAAGAAGGGCTAAACAGAGTGCACGAGCGGTTCGCATGGACGCTACTCAACAGCACCACATATCAAACCAAAGGTTACCGGTGAGTGGAAGTGAAAGATTCAGCATAAGGTACAGGAAAAGTGGGCCCGCCCAGATTTGAACTGGGGTCTGACGGCCCCCAGCCGCCAAGTATAGGCCAAGCTAACCCACGGGCCCAGAATGGAATGTCTCATTGAATAGAGGTGCTGAAAGGAGCCGCTTCGGTGATGAGGTCGATGTGACCAACATACATTCTACGGCAACAGTAGCGCATCAAACCAACCTGGTCAAGGGCGTCTGCCATCTCGATTCCGGATATGGTTAATTCAGTAAATTCTTCCCACTTGTGAGCAATGACAGCGCCACAACTAAAACATCGTATTGGTATAATCATTCAACTCACCTCATCGATAGGACTTCTGCTTCTTGCGACGAGCACCACGTCCAAGTTGGTGCTTTGGTTCCTTGCGTCGAGGATCGTTAACCAAAAGGCTACGGTCGAAGCGAAGGTATTCATCTCGAAGTTCTTCATCAATTCCTTCTGCGCCGCCGTTGTAGTGGACAAGTCCACGTGCAATGGCCGTGCGGATAGCGTCGGTCTGACCCATGATTCCACCACCAAGTGTGGTGATGTTGATGTCAACCTTACTCAAGCGGTTCATTGCGTCTGCAATGACCAGTGGTTCCATCGACTTGCGGCGAGCAAGAGACGGTTGAAGGATTTCAATAGGTGCACTGTTGACACGTACTCGGCCTTTACCAGCCTTAACTGAGGCACGAGCAATTGCTGTCTTACGCTTACCAGAGGATTCTACTGACTTTTGCTTTTTACGAGCCATCATTGCTCACCTCCAGTCCAACGGTGGGATGGAGCGCCGAGATCGGCGCTGATATCTCCAAGAGTGATGAATCGCTCAGGAAGGTCCTTTCGGAATTTGGTGTCATCGCCGTTCTCATGGCCTTCTGGCAAATCGCCGGAAAGATGGGCTGGGCAACCGATTTCTACGCGTAGGTTGCGTAGGGCTCGGCGTCCGCTGCTCTTCTTTTGGTAAGGCAACATACCGCGAACTGCGCGCTTGAGAATCATGTCCGGCATACGTGGGAAGAACGGCCCCTTACGAGCGTGGTTCAACTTGTACTTGGCGTGATACGTATTGAGGACCGAACGAGGTCGGCCAGTCACGATAGCGTTCTCAGCATTGACGATGATTACTTTGTCATCGCGGCCTTCTCGAGCGGCTTTGAGCAGAATGTCTGCTGTAGCCGATGCAAGACGTCCGAGGACGAGTTCATTGGCGTCGAATACATATGTTGTTTCATCCAAGAATAACTACCCCCTTGCCGGATGGGTTTTCGTTCATCAGCTCGCTGTAGGTCACAAATCGACCACCAGCGGCTTCTATCTTCTCGCGTGCACCGTTGCTAACACTGTAGGCGGCGATGGTGTGGTTGGCAGACAATTCACCTGAACCGAGCAGCTTGCCTGGAACGAGGATGGTTGCACCCTCGGGGGCGTAGCGGCTCACACGGCTCAAGTTCGGCTGCGCCCAATTTTTGCGACTCTTAGAGAGGCGCATGGCCACATCTCGCCAAACAGCGGCTCCGGTGTCGCGAGACTGGGCTTTCAACTGGTTGATAACATCAACAAGTTGTGCGTTTGTCTTACGTGTAGGATTGCTCATTTGACTCCCTCGATGCTTTGAAGCAATTCGCCGACCGGCCTTCCCATTATCAATGCACCGACGCGGTCATCGACTCCTTCGCGTCGCAGTGCAGCGAAAACTGAGTTTTTGAAATTTGAACGGGGCTTCGCCAAAATCGGCGGCTTGGTGGCTCACTCGTAGAGGATTTCGCCTTTCGCATCCAGTAATTCAACAGTAAGACCTGCAGCTCGCCCCTGAATGATGATCTCTTCGTGAAGCGTATCAGAAAAGTCGTCAAGTGCCCCCAGAGCGGTAATACCGGCAACGTCCGTCAGTTGGTCAATGAGGTGATTGAGGACGCACGATACGCCGTATGCTTGGCCTGCACGGAATGCGTGGTCCACTCCGCCAATTTCAGGGTCTTCGGCCTTCATACGAAGCATGACCTGCTGTGAATAGGCCACAAGAGCGCCGTAAATCGACTCGATGATTTGGGCGGCCTCTAAGTCTCCGAGTAGCATTTGCGACTGGGCAAGAGCCGCACGTACTGCTTTACCGTACGTTGCGTGTGCTTCAATCGTGTTGCTTGTCTCTGTTTGCATTGCTTGGTCGATGAGTTGCTTCCAGTCTTCCATGGACAAGCCACAGCGCACCGGCCCCTTGAAGGTTAAGGCGATTCACGTTGATTTGAAATCAAATCTTGAAATCTGTGCCTTCGCCTTCAACAATACCCGCTTGTCGGACAGAGCCATCGGCAGCGACGAATTCGCCGGCCTTGGTCTGCTTATCGTAAAGGTTCACCAATTCCTTGCGCTCAACCATTCCACCTTCGCCAAGTGCGATGGTGAGTGAACGGGTGATGGCATCCAAGGTGTGCAATGCACGGTCTCGGTGACTTGCATCGATGGTATGGTCGGAATAACGAGCTTCTTCAAAGACAGAAAGGAAGTCATCAAGTTGCTCAGAAGGTACCATACTGAACGCTGAACGAACTGCAGTTTCGAATTCACGGGTTGTTTCGTATACCTTCTTCATGAAACCGTAACGCTTGAAGTGCTTCACCAGATTCTTGTAACAGTCAAAGATGATTGCAATGAACTCGTTGCTCGCTTCCAATTGCATCATTGCGTCGGTCAAGATACCCTTGAGGGCTTGGACTTGACGGCGAGCTTGTGCACGTTGGTAGTAGATCGCTCCAGCAATCAACAACGACATTAAGACAATGACAAACGCCATTGTTTTCGCCGGAGTAAAGAAACTTGCTTGGTCATCGAGTGACGCTGCTTTCATCCAAATGATTTCGTGAGTCACGTTGTCCAATGATTCTTCGAAATAGGTCGAACCAGGGTAGTATGCGATGATTCGCCATTGGCCAGAACAAGCAACACCGTCACAGGTCTTTCCATCGAAAGCCCATTCAAAGTCTGCAATACCCTGCTCATTTGTACGGGATTTGTTGGTTCCTTCGACAACCCACTCGTTGTTCTCATCGGACCAGTATTGGCGGACAAACCAAACTTCTTCGTTTTCGACAGATAAGTCAAGACGGTCGCGTTGCAGTGCAATGGAACCGATTACAGGGTCGCCTGTGTCCAATCCATTGTCACCAGAGTGGCTCCATGTTTGCTTCACTTGTAAATCGACACGAGAGCGGACCAAAACCAACTGGTCAACGTGAGAACCGTTCAAAACATTGGACGAGTCCTTGTCACAGCCGCCAGGGATGTTGACATCTGGTTCGAACGCAATTCGCAATGTACGGAAACCTTCGAGTTTACCACCAGTAGTTTCAACGCCGCGCAAGGTTGGATTTTGACTTGGGTCGCCACTGAACCACTCGATGGTTCCGTCGATATCGCTTGTACGAATCGTTGAAATCGGTCGAATGTTCTGTTCAGGGTCAAGGTAAATGTTGAGGCACTTGCCACCGACAAACTGGCCATTGGATTGCATCAGTTTAGCATCAACGTGGAACGATTCCTTAAGATACAATACTGGGTATTCTGTCGTATTAGGAGCAGTCCAAGTTTCAACGCTGGACTTGAACGGTCCAACTTCATTCAATGCGAGCGTAGAGTTCGAAAAGACATCGAATTCAGTCTCATATGTGTCGTTCTGATACCGATAAGCATCGTTGTTGTCATAGGAAGAGTAGGTCACTGTGACCTTTGCCTTACCTGCAGATACGTCGGACAGTGGACATTCAATTGAGAAGTAGCCGTCGAGGTCTGTCATACCGGTATTGCACGAGGTTGGGCTCGATTGGCTGTTTACCATCTCGTAGTTCACCCGAATCTTACGGTTGGTGAGGTTTGTGCCGAGTTCGTCTTGAAGTTGTCCAGTGACAATCATTGGCTTCGGAATGACTTCACCGGTAATCGGACTGATCTCGCTCGTGTAAACAATCTGGTCGTCTACCGATAATGCAGTTCGTCCAATGAAGGAGAACCCATTGGCATTGTTGGTCATCTTCAGCCTAAAGTGATCGTTTCCAGGTACGCTAAGGCACGGGTCCCAAGCGCCTTGGATGCCAAGCGAAGCTGGGTCAAGAGAAGCGCAACCTTCGTTTGGAAGGTTTTCTTCAAACCGTAGAATAACGTTGACTGGGCCAAATCCATCAGGTAAGAACGACTCTGGGTCATCCCTCAACGAAACAGCATTCAGAGGTGAAATATCTGCCTTTAGACATCCTGTTCGTCCGTTGAAAGTAGTGCTGGTTTCAAGTCGATCTAAAATACCGTCTTGGTTGATGTCGCGGTCTGCAAATCCATCGCCGTTACCATCATAGTAGCACAGGTGAGATGAGTCAGATGCCGGCTCTGGTAAAGTGATGATTCCAGCTGACGGGCGAACTGTCGCCACGATTTGACGGTGCGTAACACCGTTGAAATCTACGCCTTCAAAGATAACATCGACCAATCCGCCGTTTGGAGATTCTGCACCGTCGAGTGCCGAACCGCCTGAATCACGTATAGACGTAGTATTGTCGTCGGTAACTTGTGCCGTGAAATCCCAAATATCGCCAGACTGTCTGAGATTTGAACTGGTTGAATCAACCGAAAGGTAGGTTCGGGATACGACCCAAACTTGTTGCACCATGGTGTTGCCCTTGAGCAACGGCGTTCCCGCAAACTCGAATTGAAGTGTAAAGTCACCCAAATCATCTGCTGCTGAGATGTTAAATGGAATTTCAAAGAAACCATTGTCGTCTGTGTAATTCACACCGGTTCTACCGTCTGCGGACCAAGTGTAGTTAACAGGTACATTCCGTACTGGTTGCAGAGAATTGTCAATGAGCTTGGCTTGAATTGTTGTACTGGTGTTTCGATACAAACGAGGTACAGAAGTTGTTTGGAAGTCGGTCGTTCCAACGACGGTGACGTTGATGTATGCGCCTGTTTCTGCAAGAGTTGAACTGTTTCCGGTGAAGTAGAATGCGGAGTTCGTGAAGTCAACACGCATTCCGTATGTTCCTGCGCCGTATTGTTGGTACCAAGACCAGTTGTATTCGAAGTTCGCATCACAGGTAGGGCAGTCCTTTGTTGGGCGTTGCGTGTATGCCGTCTCTGTAGAACCGAGGAATTGGCCGTTGCCGTCGATATCGACTTGAAGTGCAATCGGATCTGCATCCCACGGTTCGTTGGTTCGGTTGGTAACTGAACCGGTAACAAAGAGCGTGTCGCCGGTGTTCATTTCCGGCACAAGTTCACATCGAACCAAACTGTTTGGGTCGGTTGGGTCGACTGCGCCACAAGGCGGCAAGTCGCTGTCGCCACCGTTCACCAAATTGATGAACCAATGCGTCGAATTGGTCGAGATGAAATTTCGAAGTTGTACTTCTTCATCGTTCAATGTCAACGGGTCGCCGTTCCAGTTCTTTGGATACGGTTTGGGCTTGGAGATATCAGCGAAATTCAATCCAGCCCCAGTAAGTGCTTCAGAGTGGAATAATGTTGCCCAGTTGCCGAAGGTTCCATCGCCGTTGTTGATCGAAGAGTTGTACCAGTATACTGGATTGGTTCCTTCAATAATCATCTGACCTTCGATGTTCATACGGTGCATGACCCGGATACCCTGTGGTTCAGTCTCATCGCCGTACAAATACGGGAATGGGTCTTCCGAAGCAAGCCCCGGTTGTGCGATAGCCGTCACTTCATAGTCACCCGCAGGTAAACTCGTATTGGTGTAATCGTAGGTGATAATATCTCCATTTCCATCAAGCAATGGTTTGAGTTCCAAAGAGTTCGCATCCCATGCGACTTCTTCGTAACCACCAGGAATCTGGCCGACGCCGTTGTCACGTGAAGAGTTCCACTGAATTTGCTTCCATAGTCCATTGATTCCAATGTCTTGAACAAAGGTGACCGAGACAAGCCCGTTACTGCCGGCTCGGTATCCGTTACCACCAAGACCAGTGAAATTGGTCGGGTGAGTGTAGTTACCAAAGATCCCTCCTCGTACGGAGAATGTAAACGGTGTATCCGGTACGAGATTGTTGAAGATACCGCGCTGTACATCAGCGGTGTAGTACGACCACATGTCTATCCAGAACGGTTGTTCGTCACTTCTGAAGTAACTGTCCATGTAAATATCTGCGGTGAGGTTTGCAGACGCTCCGACATAGTAAGAGGTCGATTCGGAACCATTGAAAATGAACATCTCGCTGACAACAGCATAGACTCGGTATGTTGTATTGTCGCCAACTGTCAAATCCTCTGGGTAAAGGAATTGTCCGACGGTGAAATTACCGGCAGCGTTCGTAAGAACGTTGATTGTTTCCAAAGCAATTGTTCCGTTACCGGCCCACTCGATGATAACTTGTACTGGAAGTTCATTTGCCGGTGTGAGTCCACCAGACCCTTCTGGGTCTATCCAATCGACATGACCGCTGAAAATGGTTGGCGATTGCGCATCAAGCCAGAGCGTGCCTGGCGAATTCAGCGAGATATAGGTCGGTGCCTTATCGTCTTCATCGGGAAGACAATCGTTATCGCTGTCCCAGTCACTCGATTCTGCACCACCATAGCACGGAGAGGTCGTTTCGCCCTCTTCTAAATGGTCGTAATCGGCATCTACCAGTGAATCGTTATCATCGTCGTTGTCGATGACGTCTGGTCCAGTTCCTGGCTCAAGTGGGTTGGCCAATCCTTCTCCATTTCCGAAGTCATCGTGGTCCCAAGGGTTGGTAGAGTTTCGATTAAAGCGGGTAGGCCAAAGTAATACTTCGTCATCGTCCAGCATTCCATCTTGGTCGTCGTCTTTGTCAATATCATCACGGAGACCGTCGTTGTCGTGATCAAACGGTGCTACGTGGTTTACAGATGGATCATAGAGTTCGACGAGGTTTGGGATGCCGTCCGCATCCCAATCGTCATCCGCCCAATTGACGATACCATCGTTATCTGTATCGAAAGGCGATTGTTCTTCGCCCCAGAAACAACCTGGGAGTAATTCTTGTTCTGCGTCGTGGATTCCATTGTTATCGTCGTCCCAGTCTTCAGCGTCCGGCACCCCGTCGTTGTCGTTGTCAACGTCGTAGAGTTTGGGTTCAATGAGTCCTTGTGAAAGAATACCACGGTCCCAAACAGCTTGGAAGAATCCGTCATCATCAACATCGGCATCGTTACCATCGTCATCGTTATCGACGCAGTTTAATCCGTTGAAGAAGTTGCCATTATTTTGATTTGCATCGTTGTCGAGGTCATCGTCTGTATCGATTTCGAAGAAGTCCCAAACACCGTTGTTATCGTCGTCAACATCGTACCAATCGTAGACTGAATCGTAATCGTTATCCAAGTCAACTGTTGCGTTGGTGAAATCTCCGTCAATGTCTCCATCGACCGAGTTCTTGAGAAGGTCTGCTCCCAGTTCATCGGGGAAATCAGCCACAGGTCCGTTGTCGGAAGTCCATTGCCAAATTCCTGATGCGAGTCCAAACCAAGTGACGAATGCGTCACGGTTGTTTTGCATTTGAGTGAAGGTTATACCGGACTCAATGGCGCCATCGCCACCAAAATCGTAGTGCCAGCATCCACCTTGTGCTCCTGGTGTACAACTCCAGTTTCCTGAAGGGCCACCGGTCGTTGCGCCTTGGTCGACAAACGCATCTGGGCGAGTCGAATAAGGTGAGCCAAATTGAGCGTTAACGCCGGTTAGTGGCATGTGATATGCGAGGGCATAATTGTAACCGCAAGTGTATCCGCCACCAATGTTTCCTGCCGTCCAACCGCAAGAAGTGAGGTTCATCGAACCGCCCATCTTCGGGTCGTTAATATCGTATAATCCATCGTTTGCTTCGTCTTGGTCCCACCAATCAGGTAAACCGTCCGCATCTTGGTCGATATCAAGTCCGTTGGTCAACGAATCACCATCCGCATCGATATCCCAGTCGTTGCCTCCGTTGTATGGAGACCACCGAGCAAACAGGAACCAATAGTATTCTGGAACGGTTCCTGGCGTAACTGGAGTGGTTGTCGCATCATAGCCGTTGTAATCGAGGACAACGTTAGCAAATGGGTTGTGCGAGAAAACGAGGTTCCAATGGTCGCTTGAGTTGTCCGTGTACGGTGTGCTGTCTTGGCTACCATCGAGAGCGCCACCATCCGCTACAGGATAGTATGGGTTGGCAAAATTGTCGTTTGCGTCGTAGTCAACAGTGCCACAGTTGCCGTCATCAGGGTCATAAAAGTCAGAAATACCGTCGTTGTCGTCGTCCCAATCGATGTCGTTTTCAAGGCCGTCTCCATCGATATCGGAGTCAACGGAGTTTGGACCGTCATCACGGTACAATGCTCCGTTGATGGAGTGCAAGTCGCCATCGTTATCCAAATCACAATCAGGGTCAATGTCAAGAGCGTCGATGATACCATCGTTGTCGTCATCAACGTCAATCCAGTTGTTGATTCCATCGCCATCCCAGTCGTTGAATTGTGAATAAGAAGCGCGCTGCGTGTTGCAGCGTGGGTCCGGGCTAACTGGATTCGGGTTTGCCAATGTTGGGCAATTCCAGCCAGCAACTTCAGCAGTTGTGTTCAATGGGAAAGCGTCGAGTTCGTTGGTGACTTGGTCGTTGTCAAGGTCGTATTCGAAGTTGTTTGCATCGCCGCTCACAGTAATGTCTCCAAGGTTGTCAGGTGTTGGCGTACCGCCCATGTCAGGGTCAAGCCAGTCGTAAACTGCATTGTAGTTCTGGTCGAAAGGTCGCAATCGGTCGTCATCAAGGTCATGATCATAATCCATCTCACAATCAATTGCCCCATCACCATCAGCATCTGCACCAGGTACATGGAAAAGAACAGTAGATACGCTTGAGACAATGATGGATGCTCCTGAATTGCCTCCGATAATTGAAACATCGTCACCTACAGAATAACCATAGCCGCCGAATGACAGGTTAGCGAAGAGAACTTCTCCATTGGCATCGGTTACGGTGTCGACTGTGAGGCCAATACCGTTGATGCCTGAAGTTGCAACACCGTTTCCTGCGATGTAATTCAAACCGCCTGAAAGAGTCGAGGCGTCCAATCCAGTTACGACTCCGTTTCGAATGGAGTTATCGTAGTCTGCGAGATTGTCGTTGTTGACGTCAATGACGGTACAGGTGTCGAGGATACCGTCGTTGTCGTCATCTGGGTCCACCATGTCAAGAATGCCGTCGTTGTCATCGTCCGTATCTGCGCTGTCAGGGGTGCCGTCGTTGTCATTATCTGGGTCAATGAAGTTCGGTATGAGGTCGCCATCTAGGTCGCCATCTACGATTGTCGTGAAGGCTGGAATGCCACTTGGCCCACCTGAATATAATGGGGCATTTGCCGCGTTCACACGATTGAGTTCTTCAGAAAGATAGTTGACTCCACCAGAATAGGCGCGGTAGGAGTTAAAATCCCAGTTTACTGGGGCTGCGTAGAGGTTTGAAGAAGCAGACATCGAGGCTGTTTGTGTTGCATCGTAGGGATGTATGTCGTCGACGTCGTCAACACCGTCTCCATCGTCATCGTTATCAAAATAGTCCTGAATACCGTCGCTATCGAGGTCACAAGGCCACTTGAATTGGTCGATACGTGCATCATTGTCGTCATCTTCGTCGTAACTGCCGGCCCCTGAACCATCAGAATCTTCATCGGTTACGCCATCGTTATCGTGGTCCATTGGATTTTGGTCGGCCATGTAGAATGAGCCGAGTGCTTCCCCAGTCCATGGATGGATGATGCTTGAGTCAAGTATTCGGTCTGTGCTTACGTTCACCGGATCGAGTCCGAGAGCTTCAAGAGCAGGTATGTCGAGAGGTCCTTCGAGAATACCGTCGTTATCATCGTCCCAATCAAGAGCGTCTGTGATACCGTCGTTGTCGTGGTCGAAGGGGTCGGTTCCATAACAGCCGTCAAAACGTTCGAGCAAGTCGTAAATGCCGTCGTTATCATCGTCTAAGTCGTAGAGGTCACTGACACCATCATTGTCGTGATCGTCTTTGTTCGATTCTTCCAGAAGCGGAGCGAACCGCGGCATGAGTGCCTCGATTGCTGACTTGTCGGTAATAATTCCTGATGCGACTCCAGGGTCCGTCCACATGACCTCTGAAAGAATCGGGTGGTTGTCCAGTTGCCACTGGTCTTGTGCCCCATTCCATGAGCCTTGACCGCCCTGTTCAGTCGATTGAACTGGGGCGGTTAGGGTGATTTTTTCGCCTTCCCTGAACGTAACGGTCTGGGCTGTCTCTTCAGAACTAAAATCTTGAACGAGTGCAAGCATAGTGCTTGTCAACATCAAGATGATAATCGTCATCGACATGGTGATTTTCTGTCTGTGGCTAATTGTTTCTAAGTGGTTTTTGGAGAGCATGTGGGCACCTCGGAATCATTTCCCCACCTGCATACCCTATTTGAAAGCCGTGGCGCGGTTGCGTGTTTCGGTATCACTGAAGTGATTGCGTATCATCGCCCACTGGAGAAGCGTATTCAGCGTAAATGAAACGTGAAGGATAAAGAGAATTGATGCTCTGTAAATCGAAGAGAAAAAAAGAAAAGGAGGATTTCCAGGGGGCGAACCCCCTAGAAATCCGGCGCCCCGATACCGAAGTATCGGTGTATCATACGATAGTTTCGTCACTGTATTCAAGCTTCGAGTTCATCAAGGATGCCGTCGTCATCGTCGTCGTCATCTATGTGATCATCGGAACCGTCATTGTCGTGATCGAATTGACCGGTCATTGGGTTTCCGTCGTTGATTTCGAACCAGTCGGCTAGGCCGTCGTTGTCGTCATCTGTGTCGGAAAGGTCCCAAATTCCATCATTGTCATGGTCGTAGCGGTAAGTTCCAGAGATTCCTCCGATTTCGTCAACGTCAAGAATGTTGTCGTTGTCGTCATCAGTGTCGACTCCATCGTTCATACCATCGTTGTCGTGGTCTCGCGATAGATCTGTACCGTCTTCGGCCTTGTCGTTGTAGTTGTCAATGCCATCGTTATCGATGTCGAGGTCAACGGAATCGGTGATTCCGTCGTTGTCGTGGTCGTAGATGTTGGTGTTCGGATCGCCATCTTGGGTTTCCTCGGTGTCATCAATTCCATCGCCGTCATCGTCGGAGTCCAAGTTGTCTGGAGTTCCGTCGTTGTCGTGATCGAATGGGTTTTCATCGACAGCGTCGGGGATTCCGTCGTTGTCGTTGTCGTTATCCTGGTTATCTGGGATTCCGTCACCGTCGTTATCTGCTGGACCTTGGTTTTCGGTTTGCTGTTGTTGTTGTTGGTCGGTCTGTTGTCCCTGTTGGCCTTGTTGACCGTTTTGGGTTTGACCTTGTTGCTGCTGGCTCTGACCGTTTTGGTTCTGTCCGTTTTGGTCTCCAGCTTGCTGATCGCCTTGTTGACCACCTTGCTGTCCACCTTGTTGCTGCTGACCTTGTCCATTGTCTTGCTGTTCACCTTGCTGACCTTGCTGGCCTTGTTGACCTTGCTGGCCTTGTTGACCCTGCTGGCCTTGTTGACCCTGCTGGCCTTGTTGACCTTGCTGGCCTTGTTGACCTTGCTGGCCTTGTTGACCTTGCTGGCCTTGTTGACCTTGCTGTCCCTGACCTTGTCCCTGACCTTGTCCTTGACCTTGTCCCTTGTCCTTGACCTTGTCCTTGACCTTGTCCTTGACCTTGTCCTTGACCTTGTCCTTGACCTTGTCCTTGACCCTGTCCTTGACCTTGTCCTTGACCTTGTCCTTGACCTTGTCCTTGACCTTGTCCTTGACCTTGTCCTTGACCAGGTTGAGGGGTCGGGGTTCCGGCTTCAGATTCGCCACCGCCTTCAGTTTCACCATTGCCGCCGCCTGCGCCTGACTCGGTAAAGTCAGGGTCGTAAGCATCAGGAATGCCGTCACCATCGGAGTCGGAGTATTCACCGTCGTTTGGGTCGTTAGGGAACGAGTCTACGTTGTCAGCCTTACCGTCACCGTCAGTGTCTGCGTTGTTCGGGTTGGTACCCGATGCGTACTCTTGGGCGTTGGTTAAACCATCGCCGTCAGGGTCTGCATTTCCGTCGCCACCGTTGGTAGGGTTGAGGCCGTTCGAGACTTCCCAGCCATCTGGGAGACCGTCGCCATCGCTGTCTGCATTGTTCATATTTGTGCCTTGATTTTGTTCCTCGGAGTTGGTGAGACCATCACCGTCCCAATCGGCGCCACCATCGGATGGGTCGAGTGGGTCAGATCCGTCACCGCTCACTGCAGAAACTGCAGAGAGAGCGAGGAATAATGCAATCAAAACGCTCATTATTTTCTTATTCATGTTTTTTCACTTCCTATATTTTTTTGGTTGTTGTTACACAGAGAACCCGCTGTTCTCTCTTTCCAAAAGCCCAGCCCACATGGTGGGAGTGGCTTTTTGGGATTCAAACGATGCTGCGCACTGGAATGTGGTTGATTTCAAGGTTTTTACAAGCGTGTTTTTAGCAACAACTCTGCTGATGTTGTTGAGCGATGACTGCTTCTGAGTCATGCGTTTTTCACTCTTGTAACTGTCCTTGTATTGTTCCTCCAAATGCATCGTTTTTCACGGGTTGGTTCTAGGGAACCCAACGTTCCCTCTACATACTGGAACATACCGACCCTATATCAAAGGCGCGACGCAATGCGCCAACTATCCTTCAAGGGTATAAGCTGGAGGCAAGAGAATTGCTGCCTGCTGATTAAGAACAAATCGAGCGACAAGATCTGCAAGATTGGAATCGGCAAAGGCGTGAAGTCTTTCACTACCGTTCCCAGAGGCAGGCGCCCAAAGGTGAAGGGGTTTAGCGGATCGACTAAGTGCGATTTTAGCTGCTCGGATGGCGTTTGATCCTGGGAGGCCGACACTTACGGAACTGTCCAAGCCAAGGTGGTGGATGAGGCGCCCTTGTCGAACGCCTTCTTTGCCTTCGAGGGCAAGCATACCCAATATGGTAAACTGGTCTCTTTTGGAAGCATCCCAACGGGTATAATCGCCTTCAAATCGTTCCGTCAAATGGTGAAGAAAGCCGCTGTATTCTTTTGGTAAAGTATCGTAAGAAATCTGTTCAACTGCCTTCCTGCGAGGTAAATGAGCCTCTTTGGGCAATATTTCTTTGAATTCGCTCCATTTATGAGCGGTATCAATCCAATTGGAAAGGCGTTCTGCAAAGAAAGGGTCTGCGCCTCTCCAGTTCCAAACGCTCCGTTTAATCAATTCAGGAGCGACGTTGGAGAAACCTTCCGGATCCCTCTCGGCAAGGGTTTGCAACGCCTTCAAAAATTTTTCATTCTTCGCTTTCTGCAGGGTCTGCTCCGGCGGCATCGTAATTTCGTTGTGCCCGGTTCCATAATAAGGTTGTTTCTTGTTGATTTGCTGAAGTTTCATCGTATCTCCTCGGTTTTAGCGCCGTTTTTCTATAAAATCAATATTTATGCCGGAAAAACAACGCAGTGGGTTTGTTTTATTTTTGAAGGGTTTGGGCCCCTCCGTTCACATTTCTTGAGATGACAGTTTTCTGACCGTATATGAACGATTCATGTTTAGAACTGTTTCATCATCGACCTATGCGGCCCAATTCCGGAAATTGTGTACGGTTCATCGACAAGTATCCATCCCTGTGACTGATAAAAAGGAATGGCTGCTTCCCGGGCTTGAAGAAGCCCTACTTTCGCCCCGAAATGGGCTACTGCGGCGTGTTCCAATGAGTGTAAAACCTTAGCTGCGAGTCCTTTTCGGCGTGCTTCTTGACGCGTACCCATTTGCCGAATTTGTATCGCTGGACGATTATCTGGACTGGATAAAGGGCCAAAGCTTGGACATTGCGTCGCGCCAGGCCCAGCATGGTCTGCGGCAGAGCCGTCACTTTCTGGGTCAATCAGATGAGCCCTCCCTACAGCGACAATCTGCTCACCATCAGCCACCCAAGCGTGAATTGCCCGATCATCGTCTTCCAGTAATTCAGCACCTTTCTGGAAGCCAAGAGGTGCACGTAGTACTGAAAATCGACAATCGTAATAGGCTGACGCAGGAGTCGAGGGGGGGAGCGAAATTTGGGCGTGATGCTCCATGGGAATCGGTTGGGGGCGTGTCTTAAGAAATATCTCAAGGAAGATGTGGGAATTCAGCATTAAAGGAAGTACAAAGCCACGGACACGACGAGTACACCCACCAGTGCCAAACCCAAAATTGCAGATGCGATTAGGCCCTTGCCGAAGGCTTTGTTACCACGCACGAAGGAGTAAATAATCGCCCCAATGTAGGAAATCGGATACGCGATGAATGCAAAGGTGTAGAAGTTGTCGACTGGATTTGAGTAATCGTCGTAGTCATCATAGTAGTATTCTTTTTGGTATTCTATGTACTCTTCACCGTAAAGATATGCGTTATAATCGAAGTAGCCGGTGTTTTGCGGAGATGATTCTGGCATCAGATTGAGCGACATTTCAACAGTGGGCGGGATGGGGCCCAAGGGCAAAAACCACATGGTCTGATTCGATGAATTATAACCACCTATGGCTTCTGTTTGAGTTGAGATGCCGTCATAAATCGGTTCACTGAGATTACTGTCGCAATCATCACAAACCAACCAAGAAAAACTATGGCCGCCAGCTCGAAGAGGCGTGCTGTTGACGATTTCAAATTCCATTTGGAAATATCCCCATTCTCCACCACCATCTGACTCTTCAAAGGTTACAGTGAAATTCGTACGCTCGCCTACGCTATCCGGGCGTTCAGTGATCGGTGACGAATAGAGTTCATAGGCAGAAAAATCGTCGTTACGAACATGGAGTGTTCGATTAAATTCGACATGGAATTCACGCGTCTCTGGGTCCCATGATTGATATTCAAGAGAGATATGTTCATCGATTTCAAAGGTCGAATCTTGATAAATTACGGCATCATAACCTTCGCTGAGGGTGTCATCCATGCAATAAATTGGGAAGCGTTGACTTTGGTCGTAGTATGCTGGCCATTGATACGAATCTACTTCACAGCCCAATACACTCCAAGGGTTAGCATCGCTTGAAATCAAAATCTGAGACGCATATGTTCCATTGGCTGAAGACGTGACCTCAATGGCTGAGTTGTACCCGTACACATACGATTCTTCCCAAGTTGTGCTGTTGTCAATAGAAACCGGAGCCCAGTCAATACCGATATCAAATTCCAATTGATTTGGAAAAGCAGAGCCATCAGCCATCGGTAAGGGTTCAAACGAAAGTCGATTCAACTCGGCATCATATGCCCCAATTTCAACCCATTTTTCAGTTCGGTAGAACTGAGCCCAGTCAAGAAACGCAAACTCCTCATCAGGACAAGAGTCGCATGCTTCAGCAGAGAAAAAATAACTTGAATCTTTTAGACTCATCTCCATATAGAATTCTTCGGTCGAATTCGTCTGGATGTCGAATGTGTAGTTTAGGCCATCCACTGTTTCTCCGAGGGTGGAAAGTTTCGAGTACTGGCCTTCATCGTTCAAGAAAAAAGCATCGAGAGAAAGGTTTTCAGAAAAACTATTGTCGAACGACAAGGTAAGGTTCCTCTCCTGAAAACTGTACTCAGCACCGACCAGAGTGGTTTGCTCGCCGCCTGTAGGTGTGTCTTGTATGAGTTGCCAAACGAGTAATTCTCCGCTCGGTTCAACATAAAATTCAGCATAAAGGGATGGTTCCGTTGTACCGCATATAATCGATTCAGGAGAGTATTCATTGAAGATGGGTTCAAGAGAATACCTGTTTCCTGGCTCTCCATTCAAATCAATGTAGCATTGTGAAAGTTCATGTGTGTCAGGTAAATCAATCGTTGTCGAATATTCTCCGGTCTCGTTGCGAACAAATGTCATTTCGTATGGGTCTGGGAATTGTTGCCCGTATTCCACGTATTCTTCATGTTCACGCTCTTCCCTATCGCGCTGGGAATCCTCCATGCTAAAGCCGATGATTTGAATTAAAATAAGAAGGGCAATGGGTAGGAAAACTCCGAGCAGAAACATGAAAATGGATTTCCCCGTAGAGTCCGGTTGTTTCACAAATGAAGGGGCAAGATAGGGTTGTGAGGAAGGGGAACTCGTTTCACCCTGCAAAAAACCAATCGGCGCTGTTGGTTCGTTCAAAACGATTGAGGCTGGTCGCTGGGTAGAATCCGAGCCCTTTGGCGTCAAGGGTGATTCAAGGCCCATAGCCAGTGTAGCCCGGCTTAGCGTTTAATGGGTCGCCCGGTTTATTCAACCAAATTCAAACACCGTCGTATAACGCTTAGGAAATTATGGATTTATGCTCGGTCGCGTTGAAATAGAACTGCTCAATCGGGGAAACACTGCACGGGTGTCGGAGCGGCTACGTCGGGGATTGCAAATCCTCTTACCTGGGTTCAAATCCCAGCCTGTGCTCTTCTAATCGTGGCCTCAAGGGTTTTTTACGCGCAGTCTTGATATTCAAGAAGCGTTTCGTTTCTTTTATCACATAGACACTGTCTATTGGATGGGGATGGGCCTATGCCAGAGATAAATCGTTCATTAGAGCATGTTGGAATTGGATTTGCTGCATTCTTAGCTCCACCAGGGCCTGAGGTCATCCGATTCACCGTTGGTCAACCGGACTTTGACACCCCTAAACCGGTTGTCGATGAAGTCAAAGCGGCATTGGACCGTGGAGAAACTGCCTATACGCGGACCCAAGGTTCGGTTGAATTGTGCGAAGCTGTGGCCCAACATCTGTCAAAACACGACATTGTTGCTGTGCCTGATGATGTCTTAGTGACTCCAGGTTGTAAACAGGCCATCTTGTATGGCCTTATGGCGACTCTCAACGCTGGCGACGAAGTTCTTCTTTTATCTCCCGCTTGGCCGTCCTATGACGGAATGCTCAAATTGCTCGATTGTGTTCCAGTTCATGTTCCAGTCAAGCGAGAAAATTACCACCCGAACTTCGAGGCATTGGAAGCAGCAATCACTTCGAAAACCAAAGCGATATTGCTGAACTCTCCGAACAACCCCACAGGCGCAGTTTACGAACCTGAAGAAATTCAACGAATTCTCGATTTTGCAATCAAGCATGATTTATGGATTCTTGACGACATGATTTACGCCACATTGGTATGGACAGATTACCCTTACACCTCGCCAGCATCGCTTGAAGGCGGTGCTGAGCGAACCATCACCATCGGCGGTTGGTCGAAAGGTTGGGCAATGACGGGGTGGCGTCTTGGATGGATTACTGGTCCAAAACAAGTCATGGACGGCGTCAAAAAAATCAACGTTAGCGCCGCAACCCACGTTGCTACATTCTTGATGCCTGCTGCAACAGTTGCTTTGGGGCTTGAAGAAGAAACTGCCAGGATGGCTGCTTCATTCAAAGAACGCCGAGGGTTAATGCATTCTCTTCTTTCTGAACTCCCTGGCATCGTGGTGCCTAAACCGGAAGGGGCGTTTTATGCCTTCTGTGATATCACAGGCACTGGAATGGATGACCTCGAATTTGCTACACGTGCGCTTGATGAAGCGAGTGTTCAGCTCATTCCTGGATCACTCATCGAAGGGGGAGAAGGGTTTGTTCGGATTTCATACGCTACCTCTACAGAAGACATCCATGAAGGTGTTCGACGACTGCGTGAATGGCTTAATTCGCTGTGATACGATACAGCGTCCCACCGCCCCCAAAGGTCGCGTAGTAGAGATTGCCTTCAGGTCCAAAAACCAAAGGTAAAGGCGTACCAATATCGGTTGCAAACCGTGTAACTGTACTGTTCCATTGTTCACTGGGCGTAGAGGCGTTGGATTGTCCCGAGGTGAAATCAATCCGAACAATTTCATGGCCTTGAGGGAGTATGGTATTCCAAGAACCGTATACGCTTGCATAGACAGTAAAACCCTCACTGGGCAAGAGGCCAGGTACTGACGAATTGTTCGGTCGTAGTGCAAGTCCGTTCAGCGATGTATGCGGCGTCCATTGGGCGATTGGACCAAGGGTTCCTGATGGAATCGGGTTGTCTGGGTCATCGTCAGGCCAACCGTAGGCTTCACCCTCCACCAGCAAATTGACCTCTTCATCGGGATGGTCACCGTCCCAATCCCTGCCGTTATCGGAAAAAAGATACCCCATGCCGGGAACCCAAACACCATCAAAGGAATTGCGAACTCCGGACGCTAATACACCGTGTTCTCCGGTAACTGGATGAACCCAAAGCAACGCAGCATTACGTTCATCACTCTCTTGACAAACATTGCATGTTGAACCACTGTGCCAAATCAATGTCCCGTTTGGAAAAGCATTGATGGCGTTGGTTTGGTGATTACCTGAAGGGATGTTATCGACCAACACAACTGGTCCAGAAAATGAAAAATTAGAACGGTTGTAACGCGTAAGTTTCCCTTCTTCAGAAACGAAGAGGTGCTCTGTCGTCAAATGAATGTCGTGGGGATGGTCTAAATCCGTGAGCAGGGTTGTCGGTGAGAAATCCTCCTCAGCGTCAAGCAACAGTATTCGTCCTGAATCACGATCGCACATGAGCAAGGAGGTGTTGTCGGCCCATTCTAAACAAGTCGGCCCGCCGTATCCAGAATCAATCTTTTCTATGGAGAATCCGTCAGCGACCTCGCTGTTAAACGGCTCCACATAGGGATAGATCTCTCTAGCGATGAGGAGGAAAAAAAGGCAACATACGATTGGAACGAGATGCTTGCGGACGCCCATAAAATTTTGACAGAAGTGGTGTCTATGAACCCTCCCCTCGGAGGGTTGGTTCATATTGCCTGTATTCAAGTAGTCCCGGCTGAACCGCTCACCATGCCTCGCATTGACCGACGCATCGCGCTAATGGCTCTCTTCATGGTGTCCATCGTTTCCACCGGCTATTACCTGAATATTGTGAACTATGAAAACACATTAGGAACGAAAAACACTCTTGCGGTCAAGAATGGAGTCTCGACTGAATCAACCGAAGATGTGTTGCTCGATTTGAGTTTTGCGAAAGGCGGAGAGAACCTCAGCTGGAATTCCATTCAGTTGGAATTAAACGTTGAAGAAAACACATATCCTTGCATGGTTGGAGGAATGAGTTCGGTGGCGCAAGACAACGGAACCGTGCTTTCAAAGTTGAATGCGGACGGTAAAACATTCACAATCAACATCGACACCAACAGTGAAGATACACAGTATGTCAATTTGCACACTATGTCGGCTTCAAACAAAACATCATCGACATTTAGTATCCTTACAACAACCGTTCTACTCGGGGAAAATATAACCGGAGTTGCTTTAGAGAGCGATTTCGATGAAATCAAATACAATTCCAGTTATGTCATGGACGAGTCGAATGAGGAAAAACTGGATTGGTACACCTATGATTTAACCAACCATCATATCATACCTGATTCCGAAGTTTACATTGTAGAAGATCGCGGGGTCATGTTCAAAGTTCAATTCTTGAATTACTACAACTCAGATGGCCAACCCCGTCATTACACACTACTCGCTGCTCCACTCGGAAACTTCAGCATACCAGCGCTCACCGATGAATCGATGGTCCAGGTTACGCCTTGTTCCATTGTAGAAAACGGCGATGGTATTTGGGGTGCAGAAGAAGTAATTTCTCTGCAAGAGAATGGAATCAGTATCTGTGAAGGCGAATGTACTGTTACGGTCGTAGCTCTGTTTGAAGAGAAGCGTATTGCCGGTGCGGATTCAAACTATCTGCTCGGCTAGATTCACATGCTTCCGCTTTCTGAAGCAATGAGGACGCCGAATAACAGTGCGTAGCCAATGATTCCAAGTAGCGTTAGGCCGATGACAATCCATCCCACGACTTGAGCTGCCTTTGCCATACCTGCATCTGGGTGACCGGGCATTGAATCGGTAACTTTCAGTGCGCTATTCGCTAAGATTAGGCCTGGGATCGCAGTACAAATTGAACAGGCTACAACCCCTAAAATGGACAGCACCAAAGCCAAAACGGCTTGGGTAGGTGGGTAATATCCCCCCATTGACATGCCTTGTTGTATGGGGATTTGATTTGGAACTTGAGCCCAAGCTTGTTGTCCGTCTCCGTATTTTGATGCTACGCCCGAAGGCTGCATCTGTCGTGGTTGCTGTCCAGGTTGCATATTTTTTCCCTCTTCGTTAAAGTACTACACTCTCATCTAGCATCACGAGTGCCACGAAAGCCATGAGTGCCAGCAGCATTAGTCCGAGTGTTATCCAACCAACTACTTCGGCAGATTTGGCTGTGTTCGCGTCTGGATGGCCGGGCATTGAACGGGCAATTGCACCGGATGAGCGGGCCATGAACACCCCGGGTATTGCCAGAACACCGCACAGAGGAAAACAAAGGAGCCCTAAAGCCAGCCCTGCGATTGACAACCCGAGTGCTGTGGATGCACTTGTTTTTGGGTAGAATCCACCCATTGGAATCCCTTGTTGAGGAAACGGCTGCTGGTACTGTTGTTGAAACGGCTGCTGGTACTGTTGCTGTTGCTGTTGAGGCTGTTGCGAATCCCAAACGCTAGCAATGACTTGTTGAGGCGGGGGGGATTGGTTGTTCGGTTCCTGGCCCTGCATATTCGACACTCCTTTTCACCGATATAATGATGTTACGCCGTCATACAAGATTCACTTCGCAATGCCCGAGGCGCGTTCGAGCCACCCGGTGATCCGGATCAATAGCAAGAACTGCTCTCCATGCGGCAGCAGCCTCGACATGGCGTTCTTGTTGATGAAGTGTAGCCGCGATGTGAAGGCGTGAATCAAGATGGTTGCCATCACACTTTACGGCAGCCTGGAAGTCGTCAAAGGCAGCATCTGACTCCTTGAGGTCAAGATACAAAAGTCCGCGTTGGTGCCATGCAGGTGCGTGGTTTGGATTGAGACGGATTGCTTCATTCAATGG
>Ga0206125_10000929_pt1 | contig 36650 bp, 32 predicted proteins | sample Helgoland_Spring_4_FD_148598 | JGI IMG/M metagenome (GOLD analysis project Ga0206125, IMG submission 148598) | Pelagic subsurface seawater microbial communities from Kabeltonne, Helgoland, North Sea - Helgoland_Spring_Bloom_20160331_1 | ecosystem: Environmental > Aquatic > Marine > Epipelagic ... | reverse complement strand
TTGGCATGCTGTGCGAGCTGGGTGATGACGGGCTTGGCATGCTGGGCGGACTGGATGACGACGGACTCGGCATACTGGGCGGCGTTGACGGCGGTGTACTCGGCGATTGACACCCGGTGATCAAAATAAGGCCAATGAGTGTCAGTAACGCAAGGCGCATGCCGGGCTCCGTGATGAATGGGGAATTCTGCTGAATTAAAGCTGAATTTAAGCTGAATTACGATGATTGTCGTAGTTTTGGATGAGTAGGCTTTTGGTTTTGACCTATGCGCTCGTAATTTTTCTTGGCTGGCTGGTCATCTGGGCTGTCTGGCAGGCCCTGGTAAGGCGATCGCATTGGCGTCGTTTGCTTTCTGGTGTAAGGCTCACTAAATTGTTGGGATAACAAAGCTTTGGTGAGATCGATGTCGCCAATGCGTAAAAAGATCTATGGTTTAGACTTGCGCAAGGAATGCGTTTTCCACTCAACGAAGACTCAAAGTAGAAAAGAATGAAGCGGTTCAAAATCAATCGAGTCAAATGGTCGCTAAGGGCCTTTAGTGTGACGGTTCTTTGCGCCTTGCTGGCAAGCTGCACGCATACCCTAACGGTATCCGGGCGGATCCCGACGCCCCTCATCGAGCCATTACCGGTCTCAATAGGGCTCATCCGACCGCCTGAATTCAGTACCCATATTCACCGGGAAAAATTGCCGAGAGGCGGCGGAGATTGGACGATTGAATTGGGCGCGCTGCAGAATGCTTTTTTCGAGAACCTGTTTGATACTGTGTTCCAAGGGGTCCAGCCAGTGGATACACTGGGCTGTCGTGCTGAGGATAAAAGCATTGCCGTAGGAGTACGCTGCTCGGATGGCTTCGTGCGACTAAGCCTGCTTGAATATGCGTTCCTGCCGCCTGAGCTATCGGGATTGAAATTTTTCTCCGCGTCGACAAAGTATCAGCTCGAGTTGATGAATGCCGATGGGGCGGTCTTGGATACCTGGGTGGTAGTCGGGTACGGCAAAAACGAAGGCGGCGGCTTTCAGCCAACCGATGCCCTTAACGCAGCATCGGTGGAAGCGATTCGGGATGCCGGTGCGCGGGTTGCGTTGGAGTGGCCAAAGCGGCGCAATGTCCAGACTTGGTTGGATTCAGTTGGAGTCAAGAATGATCCAAAACCGATTATGTAACAGACGGTATAGTTGGAAATGTGTATCTGATTTTGGACGTGCGGCGACGGCCCGCCGAAAGATAGACGTTTTGGCGATGAGCTGGAAAGCTGGGTTGAGGGTGGCAGCGCGGCGCGTTACGGGCGCTTTTGGTCTTGTTCCAGTTGTTCTGTTACTCCAGCTCGGCGGATGTGCCACAACTCGAGTTGAACAGTCCCGTCAAACCAATGCTGTTCTGGGTACTGGCGAGGCGATGGTGATCCTTGGCCGCGCGACCTATAACGATCGTGAAACCGAAGAAAGCTTCACGGATTGTTTGGCGGATATTTTGAGTCAAGGCAGTAATCCGATTCGGTTGGTCTCGGAAGATCAGTTTAAAGATGACCTGTATCCCTGGTTTGAAGCGCGCACGGCGCCAACCAACGCTAATGATCTTGGGCGTTTATTTGCTGAAGCGGGTGTTCAAGCGCAAATCGACCAATCGAGTATTCGCTATTTGGCCTGGATTGAAGGCGATACCGTGACGGTCGATAAAGGCGGGTCTATGAGTTGTGCGGTGAGCACGTTTGGTGGCGGCTGCTTTGGTATGAGCTATTGGGAACAAGACGCTTCGTATGAAGCCTCTATTTGGGATTTGAAGAATTTGAGTGCTTCGGGGCAAATCAGCGCAGACTCCAATGGTACGAGTTATTTAGCGGGACTGGTTTTGCCCATTCCGATCTTGGCTCGGCCAGGTAATGCGGCATGCAAAGGTCTCGCGGCGCAATTGCGGGTGTTTATAACAGGGGTTGACGATTAGGCAGGTCGATGTTGTCAACGTCAGGAGTTCGACGGAATTCGACTGGGCTCCCCGACCGGCGGGGCTTCAGGGGTTGGGCCGAGGTCGGTCTCGGAGGCGTCGGTGGTTGAACGATTAGCGTCAATCGCCGCCGCTTTGTCGGGCCTAGGAATGAAGACTTGGCGCAGGGAGAAGTCAACTTCCTCAGGGATGCCGTTGCGCAACGCTGGGCGAAAGCGACTGTTCAGAACCATGGTTCGGGTCCAGCGCACCTCTCGATTGGGCACGTTTTCATTTACCACTTTGATCCGCCTGGCTCGCCCCTCGGTCGAGATCCTAAACCTTAAGTCTACGGCATATTCCGTATCGGACGCCGTCGAGTCGGGGCCAACCACGGCACTGAAATAAATAGGCGGATATACGTCGGGCCAGAGCAGGACGGGATCTGTGAGGCTGGTCGTTGGGACCGAGCTGCTTTTGGGTTGTGGGTCGTCCAAGGCCTCGGCGACCAGCGCGCCGTCCTCAATAGGGGGTGACGCGGGGTTGGCGGCGAGCCAAGCCGAGCGGTAGGCCGTCAGCGCTTTTCGGTTACCGGTCAGGATATAACCATCGGCTAAGGCCATCCACGCCTGGGTTAGGGTCTCGGCGTTGACCACAGTCTGATTCTGGACAACGGTTAGGATTTGCTCCAAGGCTTGCTCTTGTAATTGACGACTGCTGCCTCGCCAGCTGTAAACCCGAGCTTTTGTTTCCAGGGCATCAATTAAATTAACGCTGTAGGGTCCCTCGGCTGTCGTTGTTTCCAAAATAGCTTGGTCGAGTAGGTCGATAGCATCATTAAATAAGGTTTGTCTGAGCAGACGGTCCAGGTCTTCGGCAAAAGGCGGGATTGTTTTGGCCCGTTGGCCGAGATAAGCCCCAATGCCAACTTTGACCTGGCTGAGCGCTGGACTTCCGGCAGGGAGGACTTTTTCGGCAATACTCAGCACGTATCGCTGTGCAATGTCGGCCGCATCGGTCTGATCTGTAATGAGATAGGTGCGCGTGAGCCAATTGAGGTTGGTTGTTTGCTCCGCCGTGAACAAGCCATCGCTGCGGTGCTGAATGTTCTGGCTCCATCGAAAATGATCCTCTGCAGCGTCATAGTCCTCGCGCAGAAAACCGTTGATTCCAATAGCGGAGAGCAGTCGGGGTAATCGGGCGTCGAACAAGCTTTGATTTTGATTGAAATAGGACAGCGCTGCGCGCAAGGATTGATCGCCTTCCGTCAGATCGCCTGCATAAGTTTGGAGGATACCGACATTTGCCAGTCGCTTGGCCAGATAAATGGGGTCTTCGGGATCAGCACTGGCAAGGCTTGCATTTAGGTCCGCGGCAAGGCTTCGAGCTCGGTCTTGAGAGAGATTAGGCGTTGCGTTCAAGGCTGCGTTATTGGATTTGCTTTCTAAGAAGCTCAAATCATCGGTATTGTAAAGCAGGGAGAGGATCGGGTCCGGGGCGGCTTTGGCCAAGCATGCACTGAGGATGAGCAGCGTTAAGAGAATCGGGCGCATGCTTACACCTCCGCCTCGGTTTGACTGCCAGCGCTTTTAAACCGCTGCACGAAGGGCAGGTCCAACGTTTCAACGGGCAGTCCATCGTGCATCGCCGGCTTAAACCGCGCAACTTTGAAAACCTGTTTCATGAGTTCTCGAACTTGGCGTGGGTAGCGATCTTCAAAGCGGATATTGGTCGGTTTGCCTTCCGCTGTGATGTCCACCGTCATCTGTACTTCTAGGGTCTCTAAACGCGCTAATTTTCGATATCGCGTTGGCAGCGCCTGCTTGAGTTGATCAAGGTTGAAGCGAAAAGGCGCGCCGATCACGGGCTCAAAATTATCGGTATAGCCGCCGAATTCCGATTGTGCCGCCTCTGCAATCGGAAGGAAGTCTTCGCTTAAAGCCACGGTAAAGGTTTGAGGGGCTTGCGACCAAAGCGCCTCATCGCGATAAACGCCAGCTAAGATTCTTCGCCGGCGCAATTCTTGCCTGAGCTTCATATCACCGACTTTATTAGGGTCGAGGTCATTATATCGCCGCAGTCCCGAAATCAATTGGGGCGTTTGATCTTTAACTGCGTTTTGTTGAGCGTAGTGCGCCGCTGCGAGGTTTGCTTGGCCATCGAGGGTGAGTAGATCACCAATTTTTTGTTCAAATTGTGCGATGAGATCGGCAGGCAAATTCTGTGTCTTAGCGCGCGCCAGCAGTTTAATGGCATCATCGCTGTGGCAGCACCGAGCCGAAAATCGTTCAATGTCTAATCGAAGTAACGCCCGTTCGGGTTCAAAGGGCTCGCGCGCCAATTCGGTTTTAAGCGATGCGCTCAATAACCGTCTGGCCGCATCAAATTGTCCTGAGTAAAGATACCAGCGGGCCAAGGCAATTTCAGATTGGACTCGGGTATCAATCGAGGTGCTGCGTTGCCCCAAGAAATGATTGAATTGCTTGAATTGATTCGCCTGCCGGTAGTCTTTTTGTTCGATGTGCGCGCGTGCTAACTGATCCAAAATCGGTCCTTGTTGTTCCGTAACGACGCCATGCTCACGGTGCAGTGCATGTTGGGCTTGGAGCAGTAGATCTTCAGCGACAGCCCAGTTTTGATCAGCCATTGCCTTCCCCGCTTTGGATTGCAGCACATCTGCTTCTGATAAGGATGGCTGCGCCGCGTTGGCAACAGGGCCTGGCAGACTCTGTGCAAGCACGCCCGGAACAAGGGTCGCACTGAAGCCAATGATGAATGCCGTACCAATCAAACCGGCAACAATCGCTTGGAAACGCTTCAGCCGTTGAAATTGGGCCATAAGACAGGAACACCTTTTGGTAATCATTGCTGCAATATAGGTTTAAACGGGGTTAGGGCGCAATTCGTTCAGTTGATTTTCAGGTTGGGTGCTGAATAATGCAGGGCAAGGTCTGAGCGGATACCATTGTGTTGAAACAAATCATCAGTTTACTGTTTGGCTTGCTCTTTGCCGAACCGAGCTTGAGTGCTCATGAGGCGGGGCTAGGCTTGATCCGGCAAGGGCCAGCGCACCCCGTCAGTCGCCTTATGGCTGAAAACCCGGCTGCAAAGACGATGGATGAACCCGCGTTGGAGACCGCGGCGAGTGCAGTGGATCAACGCGGGAATACCGACAGTGCCATCGTTGAAGAGGGCGTTGAAGATGACGCCCCGGATGCGGTGGACGGTGTCGAGACAGCGGCAGAGGGTAAATTATCCAAAAGTGAGGCTCGGAAACAGCAAGAATGCCAGATGGCGAATGCGGCCATGACGGCGGTTGGTGTGACCCAAAACACATCCTTACAAGACTATGTTCGCCGGGTGGGTCAGCGCTTAGTCGATGTTGCCGAGGTGGGCGAGGAAACCTTTTCTTTTGACGTGCTGGAAACGCCCCAAATCCAAGCGGCGACCAACGCCTGCGGGAACATCTTTATCAGCACAGGTCTTATGATGCATCTCAATTCGGAATCTGAATTGGCGGCGGTGTTAGGCCATGAAATCATGCACGTCTTAAAGGCCCACGACAAACGCAGGAAGCGCCGCGAACTGCTAAAAGGCGCGCTTGGGTCCGCCACCGCAATGGTATTGGGTGGTAGCAGTTATTCGCGCAATGAAATCAACCGGTCGATGAGAACCGCGACCGATCTTGCGTTTACCCAGTACGACCAGAATCAGGAATTTGAGGCGGACAATTTTGGCGCGGAAATTATGGCGAAAGCCGGCTACTCACCAGAAAGCGTGGTGCAGGTCATGGCAATGTTTAAAGCCTTGGAGTCGGTTGAGTTCAAACAAGCCAGAGCCGAGGGGCGCTCGAATGCGTTGTTTCGCAGTTTTGTGACGTCGCACCCGCCCACCCCAGAACGCTATGACCGGGCTGTTATCAAGGCGCGGGCATTGAATGCTGAAAACAATGATTATCGGTCAAGCGATGAATTTCTCGAGCAGCTCGATGGCGTGCCTTATGGACTCACGCGCACAACCGGCGTGCTGCGGGGGAACCGGTTTTATCATGCCCGGCTTGGTATTACGTTGGCCCTACCTGAGGGCTGGCGGCAAAAGCAGGTGCCCAGCGGGGTCTTGTTTGAGTCTGCAAGCGGGGACGCGGCGTTTGAGCTCAGTACGGCTCGCCTGAAAAAAGGTCTTACCCCCGAGGCGCTCGTGAACGAGGGGCTCGGCTTTAAGGTTATTGAAGGGCGTGATCTCACCATTGATGGGATGCCCGCCTACATTGCAACCGCGGAGCGTGCGCAAACCGTCTTCGGCGAGCGGCCGATTCGATTAATTGTTGTCTTTGATCAACGCCGGGGCCTGGCCTTTGTCGGCCAAGGTTCCGGAAAGTTTGATCTTAAGAAGTTGGCGGATGACGGGTCTTTTATCAAAATCGGTTTTAGCCTCGCGCGGATGCAGAAAGCCGACTTTGAGGCGGCGAAACCGCTACAGCTTAAGGTGGTTCGAGCAAGCCCCGGCACCACGATGGCGAGCCTTGCAGCCCAGTCGGATCTACCGAATTATCCCGAAGACGAACTGCGAGTCATTAATGGCTTGTACCCCCAGGGCGAGCCTGAACCAGGGCAGCTGATCAAGATCATTGATTAACGAAACAGGGTGATCAGAGCCGCGTGTGAGGCGAGCTGTTGCGCCTCGGTAATGCCTTTGATGCGGCCCCGGGCAATCAAGTAGTTAACCCCTAGGTCCTCTGAATATCGCGCTAGCGTGTCTTGAACAAAGGTTGCCGCGCCAACGATAAAAGCGGGTTGATCGGGCTGGTCGGGTTGATCTTGAGCGGCTGCCCGACGGCTCTCTTGCCCCAATTGTTCCCTAACAGCCGTCGCCAGTGCGGCATCTTCGGTAATAAAAATCGTTCGCATAACGGGCACGACGTCGGGCTGCGCTTGATCTGCCGCTTTGAGGGCGGCCCGATATTGCGCAAAGTTTTGGGAAAGTTCACTGAAGGTTTCCATGGGCGAGGCGAGGTAAGGGCAGCCAAATGCCGCGGCTTGCTTGAGCGCCAGTGGCCCGAAGGCTGCGATCCAGAGCCTGGGATGCGGGCTTTGGTAAGGCCTTGGGGAGAGGTACAGCCCACGATCATCTTTGTGATGAATCGCCTCCCCAGACCAAATCGTCAGCATGCGCGTTAAGGATTGCTTGAATAACGCGCGTTTTTGGCGGGGATCTACCCCGAAGACGTCGAACAAGTCTTCGCTGAACCCGCGTCCGAGGCCTAGAATGAGTCGGCCTTGGGCAATCTGGTCCAGCATGGCGACCTCTTCTGCGACACTCACCGGATGCCGGATGGGCAAAACCAGGGACGTGGTGCCGAGGTCAATGGTACTGGTTCGAGCCGCGGCAGCCGCCAGTAAAATCAGCGGCGCGCTCAGCGCAGCGGGGCCTGCAAAATGATTTTCGGGCAACCAAAAGCCCTCAAAGCCCATGGCTTCGGCCTTTGCAGCTTGATCGGGGATTCGTTGTAGGGCCTCAACACTGCTGAGATCCCAGGCGGTGACAGCAAGTTTCACGTAACGCTCAAGTTATCGATTGATCGATACTCTAACGCGGGGGTGTCATGAAAACCACCGCAGGCTGTGGCAGAATGTCGGCTCGATGATAATGAGTGTCCTGTATGAATCCCCTTACTCCTGTTTTAGTTGGCGTTAGTCAAATCCTTGAGCGCGGCTTTGATCCTGATGCGGTGAGAGAGCCCATTGATTTGATGCTCACGGCGGCGAAAGCGGCTGCGGTTGACAGTCAGTCCTCCGATATAATATCGGCCATCGATAGTGTTCGAGTGGTCCGGGGCATTTGGCGTTATAAGCAGCCCGCGGGGTATCTCGCCGAGGCCTTAGGTCTTGATAAGCCAGAACTGGTTGGTACGCCCTTTGGTGGTAACTCGGTGCAGGCCTTGGTGAGTCAAACGGCACTGGATATTTTAGCCGGCGAGATCGAGGTGGCCCTGGTCGTGGGCGCCGAGGTTGGCAACACCCAAGCCAAGCTTGCCAAGCTGGGTCAGACGATGACCTATCGCGAGACGGAAGGCCCCTACGACAAAATGCTCGGTGAAGAAGTGCCGATGTCCTGTGAGGCGGAGAAGGCGCGCGGTGTCGCGCAGCCGATACAGATGTACCCGATGTTTGAAAATGCCATTCGCCATGCTCGTGGGGAGTCCATTGCAGACCATCGCGATCGAATTGCCAAATTATGGAGTGGCTTCAGTGCGGTTGCGGCTCAGAACCCCACCGCTTGGATTCAAAAAGAGGTCTCCCCGGAGGAGATCAAAACCGCGTCCGCCAGCAATCGTATGGTGAGCTTCCCGTATCCAAAACTGATGAACTCGAACAGCGCAGTGGATATGGGTGCGGCGTTACTGATGACCAGCGTTGAAAAAGCGCGGGCGTTGGGTATTCCAGAAAGTCAGTGGGTTTACCCCTGGTCGGGTGCAAATGCCCATGACACCTATGCGGTTTCGAATCGTGCGAATCTGCATTCGTCGCCAGCGATCCGGCACGCCGGCAACAAAGCCCTTTTGCTCGCAGGGGTGACGGTTGCGCAACTGGACCGCGTTGATGTTTACAGCTGCTTTCCATCAGCCGTGCAGGTCGCTGTCGCCGAGTTGGGGCTGGATGACACCAAACCGCTGACGATTACGGGTGGTTTGACCTTCGGTGGTGGGCCTTTAAATAATTACGTCATGCACAGTATTGCGAAGATGGTTGAGCTCAGCCGGTTGCATCCGAGCGAAATCGGTCTGATTACCGCCAATGGTGGTTACCTTACCAAGCATGCCTTTGGGGTCTATAGCGCAACTGCGCCAGCGCAAGATTTTCAGTTTGCAGATGTGCAGGACGCGGTGGATGCCGAGCCAACCCGCACGGTTCTGCAGGACTACGACGGGCCTGCAACGGTTGAGTCTTATACCGTGATGTATGGCCCTGAAGGGCCAAAGGCGGGGCACCTCGTGTGCTTAACGCCAGCAGGTGAACGGGTTTGGGCGAACGTCGAAGATCCAGCAGAATGGGTCGCCATGACCGAATCCGAAACCTGCGGTCGGGCGGTGATGGTGGATGGCTCGGGCGCGGCGAGGTTTGTCTGAGATGAACCCTTTTCTTGCGCGCATGGGATATGGTCCGGATGACCGCGTCTTAATTCTGCATATCGATGATATGGGCTTTTGTCACGCGGCGAATGCAGCAAGCCTTGCGTGCCTAACAGAAGGGTCCGCGACCTGCGCATCGATTTTGGTGAACGGGCCTTGGTTTCAAGAGGCTGTTCAGATGGCCAAAGCGAACCCGCAGCTGGATTTGGGCGTGCATTTAACGCTCACGGCAGAGTATCCAACCTACCGCTGGCCTGCGCTCAGCAGTCGGGATCCAGAAACCGGCTTGCTTGATGCCGACGGCTACTTATGGGCGACCCGAGAAGATGCGGTGCGCAAGGTATCTGTTGCCGCCGCAGAAGGCGAGATGCGGGCCCAAATCGATGGCGCGTTGGCGGCTGGAATCGACGTGACGCACATTGATACCCATATGGGGTCTGTGGTGCATCCAAAGTTTTTAGGCAGTTATCTGCGGCTTGCTCACGAATACGGTGTGCCTGCCTTTTTGCCGAGAATTACCCGGGATCGACTCCAAGCGTTGGGCGAGGGGGATATGGCGGATGAGTTCCTGCAGGTTTTGGCGATGATTGATACGGATCAAGTGCCCACCCTTGATGACATCATCATCGAAACGCTCGTACCAAAGACTTCAAAGCATGATTTTTATCGCGATCTGATTAAAGGCGTGCAACCGGGGCTCACCCACCTACTGTTTCATCCGGCGGTTGCGGGCGCGGAACTCGAAGCCATAGCCGATACCCATGCCTCTCGTCATGCCGACTATGAGGCTTTCTTGGATCGATCTTTACGCGATTTTGCCGAAAGTTTGGGCATTCATTTGGTGGGTTATCGGGACCTTAAAGCCCATTTGATCGCTTGATGATCCTGAACAGCGGGCGTGCTGATGCGCAACCCTGATGAAGTGGACGCGGCCGCAACGCAGCGATTGAGCTGGTCAGAACGCGCATTAACGCGCGCTGAGATCCTGCACGCCCTGGGCAAGGGGCAATCGGGTGATGAACTCGTGAATCCGCATTTCGAGTCGGTTGTGCCCAGTGACGTTAAAGCCCGGGCGGGTCGTTCATCGGTTGCCATTGTGATATTAGATGAAGCTCAGCCCACAATTGTGCTGACCAAGCGCAGCGCTAAGATCCGCTTTGGCGGACAATTTTGTTTTCCAGGCGGACGAGAAGCGCCGGAAGATGATGGCTTAAAACAAACCGCGCTGCGGGAAACCTTTGAGGAAATCAATGTGCTGCCCAGCGCGCTGACCTACATCGGCTGCCTGGGAACCTATTTCACTCACGCCGGCTATCTGATCGAGCCCAATGTTTTCATGGCGGATGCTGACGTATCCTATCGGCCGGATCCTGATGAGGTTGCAGAGATCGTTTTGGTGCCTTTGTCTGCGTTGCAAAACAAGGCCAACTATCACTTGGTAAGGCGAGGGGGTGGACGCGCCAATTTCAATTTTCGGTGGTCGCATATTCAGGTTGGCGGCCCAACCGTGTCACTGATGATTCATTTGATGCACAGCCTTAGTGGTGTGTTGAATCCTCATGATCGCAATTCGTGGCGCGACAAATTTTAAAGTTACGCAGGTGCGCCGCCGCTAAAATAAGACCGGCAACAATGGTCACGCCGCGCTCGGCGGTGGGGGTTAAAACGCTGTGCCCAACCAGACCGGCAAACAGTAACAGGCTGAGCCCGGTGCCGCCCAGCAGTAGGATGAGAAGGTCTTTGTGCTGGCGACAACCAATACCAAGCGCAATCAGGCTCACTGGCAGAATGAACCACAATAAAACCAGGTGAAAGGTTTGCTCATCTAAAAGCCCGGTTTGGGTGATGGGCGCAATTGTCAGCAGGACTGGCAGCGCCAAACAATGCAATAGGCAGGTTGCCGAAAGGAAGACACCAATTCGGTCAAGGTAGGGCATTGCAGCGCTGAAGGATCGTTGTTTCATAAGCGCGCTGTTATACCATAAAAAGCCAGAACCTCAACCTTCTCGCCCAAAATTATTGCCCGCAAAGTCATAGTCATTGATCGAAGCCACCGCTATTTTCTATTTTTACGAAATTGATGCTAAGCAGTAGTTTTGCCGCGCTGCCTGCCGCGGCGACGGTTGTCGTGGCCTCGGGCGCAAAGTGGCCCATCTCGACGCCCCACCACACCCCACACCTTGGCGGGTGGGGATATTTTTTACGGCCCAGATCCGCGCTGGCTGCGATCTACTGAGTGTCCCTTCGCGCACTGTCAGCGGCTAAGGGCTTTGCCGCTTGTAAGTCGACAGCAATGCCGGTCATAAACGATTGATTGCTGAAAGGCTCGAAGCTACCGGGCCCAGAGGGGAGTAGCACGTTGGCGTTGGTCCCGGCGTGTTTTGCCGCAGTTTTCATGCGCTGGCCTTGGTTCCCCCAGCCATGGGTCATGGCAACAACGCCCGGCCGAAGCGTCTCATCAAACGCGATGCGGGTGGTGAGGGCGCCAAATTCGTTGAACAATTTGACCGTGCTGCCATCTTGAAGCTGACGAGACTGCGCGTCACTCGGATGAATGTACAAGGGGTTATCCAAATGCTTGGGTCGTTTTAATTGTTCGACGTTATGGAACCAACTGTTGAGCATGTAGTTCGTTCGGCGGCTAATGAGCTTGAGTTGACCGGTGGCCTCCGCGCTTAAGCTTTTGAATATAGCCTCGCATCGATCGCGCGCCGCCGCCATGGTTTCGGGGCAACAATCCACCAGGCCCGTATCGGTTTGAATTACGGACTCAAATAAGCTTTCTGGCGCGGTGGTCTCTAGTACTTTGACGGGCATTAAAGCGGCCGATAACGCGCTGATACTGGTGTCTGAGGCGCCCAGCATATGATCCAAGCGGGCAAAGGGATCCGGTAACTCGGTATCGTTTTCCGGCTCATTGAGATAAGCCTGCTCTAGGCGCGCCATGATTTCCCATTCTGGCTTGCGCTCAAAGCCCGGCGCAACGAGGGCCTCAGTAAACTGTACAAAGGGTTTGTGCTGCAGGCCGAGTCCAGCCAGGTTAATGTCCGCCCGCTCAAACATATCGGTCGCAGGGAGCGTGATGTCTGCAAAATCGCTGGTCGCACTTGGGTAGATGTCAATGACCACCAGAAACTCGAGTTGCTCAAGCGCCGCTTGCATGCGCGCACTATTGCCGATGGATAACAGCGGATTACCCGAAATGACAATCAGGCCCCGGATGGGATCGGGATCATCCAAGATCATGTCTGCCATCAGATTCCCCGGTAAGGATCCGCGCACCGTTCGGAGCTTGCCGAAGCTAGAGTCTTGGTAACGCGGTGGTTGCCCGCGGGTCGCGCCGGCTTTGGCGGCCGGGTAAAACCCATTGGCATAGCGATTACCGCCGGCTCGACCAAGATTTCCCGTGACCAAACTCAACATATAGATCAGCCAATAGGCGACTGCGCCTTGCCGGCCCATATTGACCCCCGTCGACATATAGATGGAGGCTTTATCGGCCGCCGCGAAATCGGATGCCAGGGTTCGAATCTCACCCGCGGTCAAGCCAACCACCGAGGCCACGCGTTCGGCGGGGTATTGGGCAACGAAGGCCTCGAGCGCGCCTAAGTTTTCGCCATGGGCGCGAGTCGCGGCCTGATCAATTAAGCCTTCCTGAAAGCAGTGGGCGAGCATGGCGCTCAGCAAATAGACATCTGAGTCCGGTTTGACCTGTCGTAATTCGCCTAACCCGGTGACCGATTCGTTCTGTCTGGGGTCTACAAAGATGAGCCGAGCCCCGCGCTTTTTTGCGGCCCGGAGTTCGGCGACGGGATCCGCGATGGAGACAAAACTCATATGCGAGACGCGTGGGTTCGCGCCCAATATGAGCATTAAGTCGGTCTGCTGAATATCCGGAACAGGATGGATGGTGCTGGAGCCAAAGACGGCTTCTGAGGCGGCAAACTTGTTCGCGCAGTCCTGGGTGCCGGAGCTGAAGTTTCGTCGGCTGCCGATCGCGCTGACAAAGGAACTGATCGCAGGGCCCGCCGTTGAGTTAAAGGCCAATGGATTGCCTGAGTAGATCCCAAGGGCGTTGTTGCCATAGCGCGCCTGCAGGCCGCGTAGTTGCTCACCGACGGTGGCCGCTGCCGCCTCCCAGGAAATCCGTTCGAAGGTGTCCCCATTCTTCCGTAATGGCCAGCGCAGACGGTCGGGGTCTTTATGAATGTCCAGAACGGCCAATCCTTTGTGGCAGGCAAAACCCTTGGTGACGGGGTGTTCCTTGTCGGGCAGGATCGATTTTATTTCGCCGTGCTCAAGGGTTGCGATGAGTCCGCAGCTGGGTTCGCAAACTCGGCAAAAGGTTCTTTTTGTTTCGGGCTGATCCATTGATGCGCTCGTCTCTTAGGTTGGCATCCTTAAGTAAAGCCTTTAGCATCTAGCAATTCAAGGCTTAAGGAATTCTCAATGTTTGAAGATCAAGTGGTGGTGGTAACCGGTGGCGCGGGGGTGTTGGGTCAAGCCGTGGTGCAACATTTCTTAGCACGTGGGGCTGTGGTGGTCTCGGTGGACTACAATCAAGCCTTGCTGGATGCCGCGTTTCCAAACCCTGGGCCGCACTGTCACCTGGCAGTTTGTGATTTGACAAGCCGCGACGATTGCGCGGCCTTATCCGAAGAATTACTTCAAACCCATGGTGCGGTGGATGTGTTGTGTAATATTGCGGGCGGCTTTCAAATGGGCGAGACCGTGTTTGAAACGCTTGATGAGACCTGGGATTTCTTATTTAACCTTAATACGAAGTCGATTATTTATATGACGCAAAAGATCGTGCCAGCAATGGTTGCAGCCGGCTGCGGCAAGGTGGTCAATGTGGGCGCCGTTGCGGCGACGCAAGGTCAGGCGCACATGGGGGCTTACCTGGCGTCGAAGTCGGCCACCATTCGGCTGACTGAAAGTCTTGCCGAAGAAGTCAAACAAGCGGGTGTGAATGTCAATTGTGTGCTGCCAGCGGTCATCGACACCCCAAGAAACAGATCGGATATGCCCGACGCGGACTTCGGTCAGTGGGTCGCGCCCGAGCACCTGGCCGCGGTCATTGGCTTTTTGGCCAGCGCTGAGGCGATCGCCGTGCACGGTGCGGCAATCCCGGTTCGAGGGCTCGGCGGATGAGCGCGCCAATACAACCCTGGACGCGCGTTGCGACAAAAGTGCTCAACGATTTGCGAATCATGAAGGTTCAGGAGGTCACTGCGATTTCGCCTAAAACGGGCAATGCCCATGGGTTTTTCGTGTTGGATACGGTGGACTGGGTGAATGTCCTACCGATCACGGCGGATCAAGAGGTGGTTTTTGTCCGTCAGTATCGTCACGGAAGCGACGCCATATCGCTTGAGATTCCAGGCGGCATGGTTGACCCCGGTGAAGCGCCGATCGTTTCAGCGGCCCGAGAATGCCTCGAGGAATCCGGTTTCCGGGCCAGTCATTTAACGTCTTTGGGGGTGCTGAATCCGAATCCAGCGGTATTTAATAATCAATTACACACGTTTGTCGCTGAGAACGTGGTGATTGAAGGGGATATTCAGAATACGGCCACTGAGCAAACCGAGGTCGTGTTGGTGCCGAGGGCGGAACTCACAAGCTATCTACTGGATGGTCGGATTGATCATGCGCTCGTCGCAGCAACGCTTTGGCGTTACCTGTACCTAAATCAAAGCTAAGAAAGTCGGCGGGTTGCGATCGGAAAAGCCTGATCAATCAAGGATTGTCGCTGACGAAAGAAATCCGCGGCAGCAGGGTCGGGTTGTCTTGAAGCCTCCCACGCGGCAAAATTTTTGTACCAGGTAATCAATAGCGCGGTCTCTTGAAGGGCCGGCGTCGATTGCCGAAATAACGCTTTAACCTCAGTATCAAAATCACCCTCGAAAGTTTCCCAGGCGCGCTCGGACAAGGTAATCAGCTGATCAACTTGGTTGCCTGGCAGGGTCCAAAAGCGGAAGACATAAAGGCCGGCTTGATCAAAAGATTGGGTTTGGGTCGGTCGAACGGTGGCGCTGAAGTGATGTGCCTGAACGACTTCAAAGCCTTGCATAAGGGTGTCAGAGGTCAAGGTCGCTTGCTTTGTTATCAGCAAGCACTCATCGCTGGCCAGCCCGAACAGTCCTGTGAAGATGCCGACTAGGGCGGCCCCCGTCGTGTTTGAATCAAACTGGGTTCTCAGGGTCTGCAGATCTTCGACGAGGCTGCCCGCGCCAAGATGCTTGAGTTGACTCACGTGGTAGTGGCTCATAAGGCACCCTGTCGATACAGGGCGTGAGCGGGGTTATTGACTGGCCACTTCAAAGGAAAGCTGCTCGAGGTCATTGGTAATAATCATCGCTTGAATATCTTTAATGTAATCTGCGCCGCGACTCGAGTAAGCCAGCAAGCCCTCGGCCAGCAAAACGCCCCGCAAGGGCGCGCCCAGTTCGCGCGTCGTTTGCCGTAAGTTTCTTAAGCTTTGGTAGGCGCGGTTGGTGTTGAGGTTGTGCAAATAAGCAACGACACTATCTCGCGTATGCTCGAAACGTTTGACCTCGTGGGAACGGCCTGCATCGCGTTGCCGGGGCTTGAGCCCACAACCGGCTTGATAGCACCACATCCCAAAATAATTATTCGCCTGGCGAGCAAACCGGGACGTGCCCCAGCCGCTCTCATTCGCCGCTTGCGCCAAAACCAAGGAGGCTGGCACCACATCAACGCGCTGTAGGACTTGCGCAATGAGCTTGTCGGTCGGACGGTTATGCTGCGCAGTGGGCAGTCGATACCGTTTGGCCAGGCGCAGAAGATCGGCCTGTTGCGCGCTGGATAAGGCTCGCCCCGTGGCATTGATCGCCTCCATCTGTAAAAGGCGTGCGCGTTCGGCCTCAATGGCGGCATTTGCGTCGAGAACAAAGGGCATCAAATAATCGAAAAAAGCGGATTTTTTTGTTTGCACATCTCGAATGGCCGCGAAGTCCGGACGGGCCGTGTCCAGCTCCGAATGCTTGGCCAAGGTTGCGCCGGCGAGCGTTGTTGCAGGCAGTAATATTAACCAGACGAGCAGAATCATTTGCATGTTTGAATGCCGATTTCTTAGTGGACGACCGATCTTATCCATTATTTCTTCATTATCAAGTCATTTTTTTTCATTATTTGGTTGATTTTTGAGGCATTCTGACCTGGGTTCAGGCTGGTAGCATTTACAAATTCGTGTCGAGTCGGTTGAATGGGGTGAGGTTTAGGCAGGGGTTCACGATGGCGGCGAGACAGAAAGTTCTGGTGTTGTACTTGGCGACGTCGGCGTTGGATACGCCAGTTGTTGGATGGGCGCAGTACGATGGCTTTGGTGACAGCAAGCCAATGACCGGGGATGAGGATGTGCCGCCCTACAAGACTGGGGTCGATGCCCTCCTCGATGGTTGGCGGTTGATTCAAGCGAGTCCCTTGGTCAGCCACGTCTCGGGTGAGGAATTTCGGACAGATTATTTAAAGTACGAATTTTTTTTCGAGCAGTGGTACTCGATTGAGCCCAAGCTGTGATGACCAGTTATCAATGCCTGCAGGGCAATGAATTGGATAACGTGCTGTGCGCGTGTCGTGAGCCGCCCGTAACGGGTCTGTTAGCGGGGCCTTGCACGGCCTGCCGAATGCGCTGGCCTTTAAAGGGATGTCTAAAGGGATGTCGCGCGTCGACTGCGCGGTGGGGGTGTCAATGGGTCATGAGTTAGGTTTGACAACGCTGCAAATGGCGGAATTTGTGGCGCGAGGCGTATTGGCCTTCGAAGGCGTGGTGCCCGAGGCGTTGAATGCGCGGTTTCTAGAGCAGCTGCGCGCACCGGCCGGCGATGCAGAAAGAACGCTCAGTCAGGCGTATAGTCGGTTAATTCACAACCCCAGCATTCCGAAAATCTCCCCCGGCACCAGCCTGCCAGATTGTTTTCAATCGGGGAACTGCCTGCATGATATTTTCGCCTTACCGGTGGTTAAAGGCATGATCCGAAGCTTGGTGGGGGATGCCCCGATTTTTGATCATCACTTTCTGCATTTAACGTTAGGGGCAGGGACTGAGATGCAGCGAACGTCCAAGGCTGTCTCGCAACACAATCATCAAGATTCAACCATTGATCCAAGACAAGCATTCGACATCCAGCTATTTTACTTTCCCCAGGCGGTCACGCGTGCAATGGGGGGGACACGCTACATTCCGGGTTCTCATTTGCGGCGGGTCAGCGAGGCTGCCATCGCGCGCTATCAAAACATCGTGGGTCAAGAGCACGTCGTTTGCCCAGCAGGTAGTCTGTATGTGTTTCACATGGGGCTTTGGCACGGCGCTGGGCGCAATCAATCCAATGAGGACCGCTACTTATACAAGATTCGGCTGGGACCTAATGCGCCTCAGGTGCGGCTTTGGAATGACTCGGATCTTGTGACCCAACCAGATTCGCCGAGGCCTATTTTTTGGACAGATCCGAATCATAAAGATCCCGTTGCCAACCAACTGATGGCGCTTGAACCCTGGTTCGAGGCGGACACCGGCCGGTTAGAGCTCATTAACCGTTTGAAACTGTGGCGTTATATCACCGGGGATCCCAAGGCGGATGTCGATTACTGGTTAACGCGGGTTGAAAATGAATGGGGCTTGCCTTGATTAATGGGGCAAGGTTCTGAGGCGAACCCAGCCGGTTTCAATATGATCAACGGCCGCGTCATACCCCTGCTCACCCGGGAGTAATAAGGCACGGGTTTCGGGGTCGACGAGCACCTGATGGTAGTCTTGGATTTGATCCATCGCGGCCAGGACGGCGTCTGCGGTATCAAATGCCTGCAAGTTTTGAATCATCCTGAGGGTTGGGGTCATGATCGCCATGCTGCCCGCATCGAATCGATTTAAAATCTCTGTTGGGGTCAGCCATTCTGAATCGATGAGTTCACCTTGGTCATGAGACGCGTCTTGGTTGCTTGGGTGCTTTGCGAGAAAGAACCGAGCATCAAACCGCTTGGGTGAGCCGAGCGGTGTGATCCAGCGCGCAACCGGTTTGATCAGCGCCGCGTTGGGGATCAGTTGGTAGTCAGATAACAGCGTATTAAAGGAGAGCGTACCGGCATTGAGTTGGTCTCTGAGGTCTGCTTGCTGGGCTTGAGTGAGCGGTGCCGATGCTGGACCGCTTGGATCGGGGAGGGTCAGCAAAATACCCGCCTCTTCGAAGCATTCCCGAATCGCGGCAACATAATATGACCGATGATCCTCGGGGGTCTGCGCTGTGATGGGGCCTGGATAGTCGAGCTCGACTTCGCCTGAAACGGCCACCGTCACATCGGCCGGGTCCACAGCGCCACCCGGGAACACCCACATGCCACCGGCAAATAAGGTTTTAGCATGACGGCGCATCATCAAAATCTTTAATTCAGGCCGATCGGCGATCAGCAGAACGGTGGCAGCGGCACGGATCGGCACCATCGCTGGGTCGAAGTCAGTCATGGGTCGTCTTATCCTTTGCGTGATCAACGTGGGGTGACGCGCGGGTCAAGCGCGCAGTGGCACGAGGCCGGGCCGCGCAAATCAACCCCGGCGCCATCATTTGGACTTCTGCTTTGCGTTCGAGGTCTTCACGCGGGTTGATTTTTGCTTTGGGAAGAACGGCGCAAGGTATCGGCCGGTATCACTGTCGGGGCATTGGGCGACTGCCGCGGGGGTGCCTTGGGTCAGCACGTTACCACCCGTTGGGCCGCCGGCTGGTCCCAGATCAATGATCCAATCCGAAGTTCGGATCACATCTAGGTTGTGTTCAATCACCACCACAGAGTTGCCGGCATCGATTAAACGGTTTAGAACCCCCAATAATTTTCGAACATCGTCAAAGTGCAAGCCCGTCGTTGGCTCGTCCAGCAGATAAAATGTTTTGCCGGTGGCAATTTTGGACAGCTCCCGGGCTAATTTGATGCGTTGCGCCTCGCCGCCGGATAAGGTGGAGGAGGGCTGGCCGAGGGCAAGGTAATCAAGCCCAACGTCCACCAAAAGTTGCAATTGATTCACAATCTTTGGATGTTCTGAGAAATGCAGGACCGCCTCGGCAACGGTCAATCTCAGTACGTCAGCGATGGATTTTCCTTTGTATTGCACCTCGAGCGTTGCCACATTAAAGCGGCTGCCATCGCAGGCCTCGCACTTGACGTAAACATCGGATAAGAAGTGCATTTCAATTTTACGCACGCCGTCACCCTGACAGGATTCGCAGCGGCCGCCTTTGACGTTGAATGAAAATCGGCCCGGGGTATAGCCGCGGACGCGTGATTCGGGCAGTAGGGCGAAAAACTTTCGAATCTCATCAAATACCTTGATATAAGTCACCGGATTGCTGCGCGGTGTGCGGCCGATGGGTTTTTGGTCGATGGCCACGACCTTGTCGAGCTGATCTAGGCCAATGACGGCTTTGTGTTTGCCAATTTTTTGTTGGCTCCCGTGAAAGTGCCGTGCCATGGCGGGATACAAAATATCGTTCACCAACGTTGATTTGCCCGCCCCTGAAACGCCGGTTACGGCAACGAGCATCCCGAGTGGGAAGGCGACCGTTAAATCTTTCAAATTATTTTCTTTGGCGCCGGTCACCTGAACCGCACCTGACGGTGTTCGGGGTTCTGCCCGCAGTGGGATGCAGGCACGACCTGAGAGATAGTCGCCGGTTATGGAAGCGCGGTTTTTAAGTAAGGTCTTTGGGGTGCCGGCGTGGATCACGCTGCCGCCTTGGGTGCCTGCCCCGGGTCCAAAATCAATAACATAATCAGCCGCCCGAATGGTGTCTTCGTCGTGTTCAACCACAATGACGGTGTTGCCGATATCGCGCATTTTAAGGAGGGTGTTTAAGAGCCGCTCATTGTCTCGTTGATGCAGACCGATGCTGGGCTCATCGAGAATGTAGATGACCCCGGAAAGCTCTGATCCGACCTGGCTGGCCAAGCGAATTCTTTGGGATTCGCCGCCAGACAGAGAAGGGCCAAGCCGATTCAAGGATAGATAGGATAGGCCAACTGCATTCAAAAAGCCCAGGCGGCCTCGAATTTCTTTGAGTAATTCTACGGCGATTTCTGCATCAGAACCCTGCAGGGCGATGTGGTCGAAAAAGTCGAGGGACGCATCGATCGTCATGGCGGAGATATCGATGAGGGTTCGACTCGCAACCGTTACCGCCGCCGACTCTTTGCGAAGCCGCTCGCCCTCGCAGACGTCGCAAGGGGTGTTGGCCAAGAACTGGGCATACCAGCGTTTCATGCCCTCAGACTTGGTGTTCCTAAAACGTCGCATCAGGCGATTGAGCAGCCCTTCGTAACGTGAGTTGGTTGTGCCGTGGGAACCCCAGTTGATTTGGTAACGCTTCTCGCCAGTGCCGTACAGAATGGTTTTGCGTTGGGTTGGTGTGAGCGCGGTCCAAGCTTTTTGAGTGGGTATCTTTAGGTGTTCAAACATTTGCTTATGAAAAATCGCGGTCATCGATCGACTGTCTTGATCGATTCGGCCAACCGGCTTCAGCGCACCGTCACGCAGTGACAAGGTCTCATCTGGGATGACCAGATCCGGATCAAACGCGACTTGAGTACCCAGCCCGTTACACGCCAGACACATCCCTTGGGGGCTGTTGAACGAAAAGGATTGGGGCGACAGGGCGGGAAAGGAGATGCCGCAATCGGCGCAGGCGAGGTGTTCTGAAAATATCCGGTCGGACTCATCGACCTCTACCAACATTGAGCCCTTGCCCATGCGTAGGGTTTGTTCAACGCTGTCGGTCAATCGGTCTTTGATGTCATCGCGGATGACCAAGCGGTCGGTAATGAGTTCGACGGTGTGTTTTTTGCGTTTGTCTAAAACGGTTAAGTCCTCGACGCGTTTGATCTCGCCATCGACCCGAAGTCTGACAAAGCCTTGGGCTCGCGCGCTGTCGATGACATCACGATGTTCGCCCTTGCGGTTCACCAATAATGAGTGCATGAGATTAACCCGTGTCCCTTTCGGATATTTCAGGAGCTCCAAGACGATTTTTTCAGCGGTCTGACCCGCCACGGGTTTATGGCACTGATGACAGTGCTGCTGGCCGACGCGGGCAAATAAAACCCTAAGGTAGTCCGAAATTTCTGTGATGGTGCCAACGGTTGAACGGGGGTTGCGGCTGGTGGTTTTTTGTTCGATTGAAATGGTCGGCGAGAGTCCCCGAATGGTGTCGTACTTGGGTTTTTCCATTTGACCCAGAAATTGTCTGGCATAGGCTGACAGGGATTCGACATAACGCCTCTGGCCCTCGGCATAGAGCGTATCAAAGGCTAGAGATGATTTTCCAGAGCCTGAGACCCCAGTCAGCACAACCAGTTTACGTTTTGGGATTTTGACTTCAATGTTCTTGAGGTTGTGCTCTCGAGCGCCCTTAATCAGGATGTGATCGAGTTCTTCTGCCGCTGATTTCATAAACCGTTCCTAACGCTTGGTGCTCTGCTGTGTTACGGACAGCTGAGAATTTAAGGCCATTCTATCCAGGTTGCTACCGCGAGCGCGCGGCCAAGCAAGGCGGGCTTTCGCAGCTGTCACCGTCAACCCGCTTTGATGAAAAAAGCTGGGACGGATTGCCAACCCATTGATCGGCCTTGGGTGCTCAAGATCGAAGCATGCCGGACGCTCGCGTTCAGGATCTGTATGAACTGCCGTCGAGGTTGCTAAACGTAGTCTGCTGGATCAGTGAGGGAGTCTATCGTCTTGGCGTTGCCTCGTCACTCAATGTGATTGTTAGTCGTAAGTCGTCAGTCTTTGAACACGCGTGATCCCTAACGGAAGCCGGCATAGCGCGCGCAAATGCTGGCTTTAGAGCGTGTTAACCGAGTGCTCGGCAGGCGAGGTAGTTCAATTGCCCGCTCAGGCCGCGGCGTTCGGCGGCATTGCCGCAGTGCTCTGGCATACCGCAGGTGCGCGTCGACGCCATTCTCCCTGAATTCGTGTTTTAATATTGAGCGTCGCAGTCGTTTTGAGTGACGCCCTGCTTAAATTCTCAGAAAGGTGTTCGTTTATGGTTTCAGATCGAGATTCCGCCACCGCATGTTTAATTATTATCGGCAACGAGATTCTATCCGGCCGAACGCAGGACACGAACCTTGCACATTTAAGCGGTGTCTTAAATGAGTTGGGTATTCGCATGATAGAAGCCCGCGTGATACCCGATGTAGATGAAACGATTGTTGATACGGTGAACCACTGCAGGCAACGCTTTGATTACGTCTTTACCACCGGCGGGATTGGCCCGACCCACGATGACATTACCGTCGATAGTATCGCCAAAGCCTTCGGCGTCGCCGTTTACGAGCACCCTGAGGTTGCCGCACTAATCCGAAAACGCGAGGCGCCCCCAGCGGTTATGGCGTCAAGGCTTCGAATGGCGCGAATTCCAGTGGGTGCGACCTTAATCGACAATCCGACGGGTGGTCCACCGGGGTTCCAACTCGGGAATGTCTTCGTGATGGCCGGTGTCCCCATGGTGATGCAGGCCATGGCCAGCACCTTTGATCAGGTCAGATTGCCGGGAGGTCGACCTGTTCGGTCTAGAACGGTCGGTGCCTTCCTCGGTGAGAGTCAGGTGGCGACCCAACTTGGCGAGATTCAGGAAGCGTATCCGGACATCGACCTTGGGTCCTACCCATTTTATCGCCCGAATGGGTATGGCACCAATTTGGTGATGCGCGGCACGGATGAAGCCGCATTAGAGGAGATGGTCGAACGCATTACGCAAATGATTCAAGACCAGGGCGCTGAAGCTTTCCCGGGCGGCGCGCCAGCGGCCCCAGAAAATGAAGACTGAGCCAAGATGGGCTCGCAATGGATGTTTTTTTATCAGCGGACAGGTTACCTAAGTTGGGTTTAAGCAAAACAACCAGCGTGCATAAGATAAGCGCTGGCCACTGATGCGATTGGCAAATTGTTTTTTCAAAAGCCGATACCCGGTTACAACCCATTAGCGGGCTGCGGTTAAAGACGATAGGAGTGCGAGAGATGGACGTAACGGTAATGACACAAGGACTTGCGTTTCCCGAGGGGCCTGTCGCGTTGAGTGATGGCGCCGTGCTGGTGGTTGAAATTCAGCGGGGCACACTCACTCGGGTTGCCGAAGATGGGACGCAATCGATCGTCGCAGAACTGGGCGGTGGGCCCAATGGTGCAGCCCTTGGGCCAGATGGGCATTGTTATATCTGTAACAATGGCGGTTTTGAATGGCATAAAGGTCGCGATGGTCGGGTCTTTCCAGGCGAGCAGCCTGCAAACTACACCGGCGGCAGGATTGAACGCGTTGATCTGAAGACGGGCGCGGTTGAAACCCTCTATGAGGCCTGCAACGGCGAGCGTCTAAAAGGCCCGAATGATCTGGTTTTCGATCAAACGGGTGGGTTCTGGTTCACTGATCATGGCAAGACGTCGCCCCGAACCCGAGATCGCACGGGGGTCTTTTATGCGGCAGCAGATGGCAGCCGAATTGAGGAGGTGATCTTCCCAATGGAAGCGCCGAACGGGATTGGCCTGTCGCCGGATGAAAAGACCTTGTACGTGGCAGAAACACCCACGGGCCGCCTTTGGGCCTATGCCATTGCATCGCCTGGAGCGCTGGACGTCGATATCCCGCGCCGGATGCTGGCGCAAAGACCTGATTTTCATATGTTTGACTCGCTTGCGGTCGATGCCTCGGGCAACGTTTGCGTGGCGACCCTGATCACAGGGGGTATTACATCGCATTCACCGGATGGCAGTGCGGTTGAATTTTTTGCCATGCCGGATGTTTTAACGACGAACATCGCCTTCGGTGGTGAAGACCTTCAGACGGCCTACATCACGTTGTCATCAACCGGAAAACTCATTAAAGCGACCTGGCCAACGCCCGGTTTGCGGTTAAATTTCCAAGCCTAATTGTTGGCATAATCTCACCGAAATCTCGGGCCGGATAAAAAGTGGGTTGGTTCTGGTAAAGCTCAAAGCATTACCGAATTTTCGGGGACGCCTTTGTTTGCAAAGGCCTTCAGACCGCCTTCATCACGTGATCTTCAACCGGGAAACGGGTTAAGACCACTCGGCGAACCCGGGGTTTTCGGCTGAATTGCCAAGCCTCGTCATCGAAGGATTCACGGGTTCTGATCAGGCTCAATAAAAACGTTGCGTTACCCTCTTTAAAGCTCTAGGATTCGCCGATTTTTCGGGGGCAGTTATGATTGTCGGTTGGAAAGAATACGTTCTGCTACCGGACATACAACCCGCTGCAATCCGAGCGAAGCTGGATACCGGCGCACTGACATCAAGCCTTGACGCGCGGGATATTAAAACGTTTTGGGCGGGCGGCGCGGAGCACGTTGAGTTTCGGCTGGCGCCGCCGCGGTCATCAACGCTCGAAGGTCCGTTGTGTCGAGTCCCGGTTATCGATCGGCGCGTTGTGCGCAATTCCGGTGGGCACGAAGAAAGTCGAATTATAATTTTGTCCACAATTGTGCTGGCCGAGCAAACAATCCAAACAGAGTTCAGCTTGACCCGCAGAGACCCGATGAATTTTCGAGTGTTAATCGGTCGCCGAAGTCTGGCGGCGCTAAATGTTGCCGTAAGTTCTACCGAGCATTCGGTGCTGAGTAAGACGCCGTTGGATGTCAATCCTTAACCTATCTGAGAGAGAACTCCATTGAAAATAGCGCTGCTTTCCAGAAATCGGAATCTGTATTCGACCCGACGTCTCATTGAGGCGGCCGAGGCGCGAGGCCACGAAGTTAAAGTCCTCGATGTGCTTCGTTGTTATATGAACATCACCTCCCATCGGCCGTCGATTCACTACAAGGGTGAAGAGCTGACTGGTTTTGATGCAGTCATACCGCGAATCGGTGCTTCGGTGACGTTCTACGGCACCGCCGTGTCAAGGCAGTTTGAAATGATGGGGGTGTTCCCTTTGAACGAATCGGTGGCGATCAGTCGCTCCCGTGACAAACTGCGCTCGATGCAGCTGTTATCGCGCCGTGGAATTGGTTTGCCGGTAACGGGGTTTGCCAATAAGCCCGATGATATTGCGGATTTAATCAAGATGGTGGGCGGCGCACCGCTCGTCATTAAGCTGTTACAAGGCACGCAAGGCATTGGCGTGGTGCTTGCGGAAACACCCAAGGCCGCCGAGAGCGTGATCCAATCATTCTTTGGTTTAAACGTATCGGTTTTAGTTCAGGAATATATCGGCGAGGCTGGGGGCGCTGATATCCGTTGTTTTGTGATTGGCGACAAGGTCGTTGCGGCCATGAAGCGTCAGGCGAAAGAGGGTGAGTTTCGCTCGAACATTCATCGTGGGGGCACCGCCAGTTTGATCCGCATTACGCCTGAGGAGCGGTCTACGGCGGTTCGAGCCGCAAAAACCATGGGGCTCAACGTATGCGGGGTCGACATTCTTCGATCGAATCATGGGCCAGTGGTCATGGAGGTTAATTCTTCCCCCGGGCTTGAATCCATTGAAATGGCGACCAACAAAGATGTAGCTAACATGATCATTACCTTTCTTGAGCAGAAGGCAAAGAAGGGCGACACCAAAACCCGAGGGCGGGGCTAGGAACAGATGGCTGGATGACTTGATAAGAGGCCTTGAGACAGAAAGCTAAGCCGCCGTGGTTGATGGTACAGGCGTTGCTGAATCCAGGGGCGCTGCGAGAACCTCGTCAAAGACCTCGTCAAAGACCTCGGCCAGGACGTCGTCAGCGGCGTCATCGAGGACCTCGTCAAGGTCCTCATCCGTGCTGAGGAGAATGACTTCTTGGGTGGTAACGGGCACGTCCTGATACGGTGTGAAATGGGCTTGGGTCGCGGGAATAGCTTGAGATCGGATAAAGGTCCAGACTGAGAAGGGCGCAAGAATCAGGGTCGTTATGAAATACAGGCCAAGGTTCGATAGGGCAAGGGTTGCTGAAATGAGTACCGGCCCGATCACCGCGCCGATGCTATAGGTCAGCAAAATAACGCTGCCGGTCTCGATCGGTGACAGGGTGGAGTTGTCATTGGCATGGGCCAAGCTGATGGAATACAACGGGAAGGTGGCGCCGCCAAAGAGAAACATGACGATGAAGAAGGCGGAGGGGCTTTCAAGGCCCAAGACGATCGTCGACAGGGTGACAAGGCTCGCAGCACCGCTCAGAGCGGAGATCACCAACCGACGATCTACTAGGTCTGAAAACCGCCCGATCGGGAGCTGCAATAGCGCGCCGCCCATGAGGGTGACGGCCATAAAGATGCTGATTTGGTTGGCCTCAAAATGAAGGGCCTTGGCGATGATTGGACCAAGCGCCCAAAAGCCGGAGGTGACGAGCCCGCACACCAACGCGCCATAGATGGCGATTCGAGAGTCGTTATAGACCTTGCTGAACTTGAAGGTGACGGGGTGTAGGGGTTGGGGCGAGGCGGAATTGGTTAAGCCAACCGGCAAGGTGCTGAGTAAAAACAAGATCGCCGCGACCATCACCAATTGGGTCAGCGGCAATTCAAGGGTAATGAACATTTGGCCGGCACTGATCGCGAGCAAGGTGATAACGGAGTAAATCGATAAAACAAGGCCTCGGTTCTCTGGGGTTGCAGATTCGCTCAGCCAGGATTCGATGATCATATAGAGACCGGAAAAGCTGGCGCCCGATAGCGCTCTTGCGAGGAGCCAAAAGAGTAATGTTTGGCTAATGCCCAGCATGAGCAGGGCGACCGTCGCTAAGGAGATGAGAACGAGAAAAACCCGGATATGACCGACCTTTTGAATCAGTCTTGGAATGAAGAGGCAGCCGGCGATGAATCCTGCGTAGTAGGCTGAACCGGTATAGCCAATTTCCAACTCGGAAAAGGCCAGTTCCAATCCGAGTAATGGACCCAGGATCATTTGTAGCCCGTGACCGGTTAGCAAAATAGACGTGCTGAGCAACAGCGCAAAAATGGACGATAGGATGCGGGTCATAGGAGTCCAAACGGCGTTGATGAGGGCTAAAAAATCGCGCGAATGTTAGGGCTAAATAACGGGGAATGCTATGGCTTATCGAATTATTTTAAGATCGGTTTTAGGAGGTCGTGTATGAGCGAAAGTGTCGTGTTTGCCCGAACTTTGTCAGAGGGTTCAAAGCACACTCATTTTAAAGATTTGCCGGTCGCAGAGCCTGCGTGGATTCACTTTGATGCGCTCCAAATCGGTGTTGAGGCGGACCTGCTTGGCCTCGGGGTTACGGCGCCTGTGGTCGAGCGATTATTGGCCAGCGAGACCCGCCCTCGGTTGAGTCAAATGGACGATGGCCTACTGCTTATCTTGCGAGGGATTAATTTGAACTTGGATCAAGATCCAGTGGATATGATCTCGCTCAGGATTTGGGTTCAGGGCCAATTGATTATTACGGTCAGACGACAGCCCTTGGCATCCATCCAGGAAGTTCGTCGGCAAGTTGAAGCAGGGGATGGTCCTAAAACGGTCCAAGGGATTTTAATTCATATCCTTGCGGCACTGGCTGATCGCGTCTCGCGTTATATTGATGGGCTGACCGAACGGGTTGATGCGCTCGAGGACGCGCTGGAAACATCGGTTGACCTGTTCGCGCTTGAGATATCTGATTTACGGCGGCAAATTGCCTCGCTAAGGCGGTTTATTGCACCCCAGCGCGATGCGCTGTTTGAGTTGTCGAGCGGTAAGACGCAACTGCTGAGCGGGACAGAAACCGACCTGGTGCGGGATCAGGCAGATCGCTTTACGCGGTATGTCGAAGATTTAGAGCTGATTCGGGAGCGCGCAAGCTTTGTTCAAGAGGCTTTGAATCATCGGTTACAAGACGCGCAAAATAAGCGCGGTTACCTGCTTTCCTTGGTGGCCGGATTGTTTCTACCCGCGACCCTTATCACGGGCATATTCGGCATGAATGTGGGCGGTTTGCCCGGTGTAGACAGCCCTGCAGGTTTTTTTTGGGTTGTCGGCTCAATGTTCGGACTCAGTCTGTCCATCTTACTTTGGTTTCAAATGCGACGTTGGTGGTAGCGAGGAGGCTAAAAAATGCCCAGTCTGGATCAAGTATTGTTTCAATTTTCGGGTCAGGACGTCACCCTGAATCAACTGCTGGTGTTACCCATCGCGTTGTTATTGGGCTACTTTCTGCTGAATTTTTTGGCGCTTTTGGTTTTAAGAAGTATGACCAAACGCGGCACAAACCCTGATTTGGTTCAGGTCACCCGGCGTCTGCTGAACATCGCTGTGCTTTTGGTGATTACCCTGATTGCGTTACAAATTTTAAAAGTGCCGTTAACCGCTTTTGCTTTTATCTCGGGTGCGGTGGCGATTGGCGTTGGGTTTGGTGCGCAAAATATTATTAATAACTTTATCAGTGGTTGGATTGTGATTTGGGAGCGGCCCATCCGAATTAATGATTTTATTGAGGTGTCGGGCGTGCAAGGGTCGGTTCAGGAGATCAATACGCGCTCGACCCGCCTTAAACGTCCGGACGGCGTCCATTTGCTGATTCCCAATGCCAAACTCTTAGAAGAAATTGTGGTGAATTGGACCCTTGTGGATCGTTTACTGCGATGTATCGTTCGCATTGGTGTGGCTTATGGCTCAGATGTCGCTGAGGTGAAGTCATTACTGGAGAGGCTGATGCGGGCGCAGTCCGATATTCTCGTCGAGCCTGCGCCCGAGGTCGTTTTCGAGGATTTCGGGGACAGTGCGCTGATCTTTGAGGCTTATTTTTGGGTTCAGTTATCGGACACGGTGAGTGCAAGAACCGTGCGGAGTGATCTGCGGATGGCAATGGATGCGGCATTTCGTGAAGCAGGGATTAGTATTGCCTACCCTCAGAGAGATGTGCACTTAGCAGGTACCTTGACCGTAACGCCTGGGCGTCCTTCGCCTTTGGCTTGATGCTACCGCGGGTTGTTGACGCGCTAGGCGTTGGTAGGGGCTTGGTCATAGCTGCCGTGCTCGCGCGGCATATCGCTTGCTAGTACGACGCGCTCGGTAAGCCTAACCGCGCAGCTTGCTCGGCCGGCGCATTGAGATCGCGTAATGCGTCTTCAAGCAGTGCAATCATTTGATGCTCAAGCTTGGACCCGATGAGATTGTGTTCCTCATGGGGATCCTCCTGGAGATCAAACAAATAATGATCATCAAGACTTGCGTCCATCGACCAAAAGGGCAGCATATCGCCAGGCTCGAAGGGTTGCCTTAAGACTGGAACCGAAGACCCCGGCATGAAATCAATATAGGCGCGCGCATCGGGATTGGGTAATCGTAACCCGGGGTAATAGGGGACCGGCATGGTTGACCACCGGTTGGACCACATGGACAGGGGGTAGTTGTCGTTTGTTGGTCCTCGGGCATATTTATAACGGCCATCCTGAATTTGAACCCAGTTGCCAAATATCCCGCCAACAGCCCAATCTCGCGCTGGTGTTTTTAATCCAAGAATATCGGGCAGGAGCGATCGACCATGGGTCACGTGATCAACGTTAAGGTCGAAGAGGTCGGTCAGCGTCGCATGCAGATCGACATTGGTGCTCAAGCTTGAAATAACGTTGGGTGCTGCCTCTGGATGATAAATCAGCAACGGTGTGTGCCCAATGGGTTCATATTGCATAACCCGGGGCTTGCCAAAAATATCTTTTTCACCGAGGTAGTGCCCATGATCTGTGCATAAGATCACCATGGTGTCGTCCCAGAACCCACCGTTATCCAGCGCGTCTAATACCTTTCCCAGCCAGTGATCGATCATTGACAGCTTGGCGCCATAGTTCTGGCGGATATGATGGGCTTGTCGCTCGGTGATGACGCCGTTTTTCAGGGTATCGGTTGAGTAGGGCGGCCAGATAATGCGCTCGCCCGTCCAATCACGATCGTACAGGCTTGCCCAAGGCTCAGGTGTGTCGAAAGGTTCATGGGGATCAAATTCGTCGACGAACAAAAAAAAGGATTCATGTTCTTGGCCGTGATCTTTCAACCAGTCGGCGGTTGCTTGCATGGTTTTTGGGCCTGGATAATCCGCTTCCGCCTTAAAGAACGTCCTCGAGAGATCATAGGCGGACGCTTTGCCTGGATATTTGGTACCGGCAGGCATCGCCGGTGCGCCTTGCCAGGATGGATCCGGTCGGGTTTTCCAAGGATCGCTCTCGTGACCTCGAAGATAATCCCAGGCGAAAAAATCGGTGTGGTAGTTCTCGCCGCCCGTTTCAAACAGGTGGGGATGATCGGTAATGAGTTTGGTGATCACCCCTTGTCGTTTCAACTCATAGGTAACGGGGCGCTCCCATAGCTCGACCGAGCCCCAGGGCTTCCATAGAAAATCCAGCGCGCCGCACAGAATATCGTGCCGCGCTGGCATACAGGGCAGGGACCCCGTGTAGTGGTTGGTAAAACGTTGGGACCGCGCCGCAAGACGATCAATATTGGGGGTGCTGAATTCAGTACCGCCATAGCAGCCCAGCATGTGCCGGTTCAGACTGTCGAGCAATAAAACGATGGCGCGTTTGGGTTTTGACATAGTGAACTCGTTGGATCGAAGCCTCGGAACTTTAGCGTGATCGAATACCCAACTCAACTCGCCTGCATGCCAACGTTGACCAACGGATCTGTCGTCTAGCTTTACGTTGTCGGAGGTGGGTCAAAGCCAGCTTGAGGCGTTCCTCTACAGATCGAGGAGCGCCTGCACGCGTTTTCCAAACTCGCTTTTTGAAAAAGGCTTGGCCAAGAAATCGGTTTTCGGGTGCGTAAGGTCCTCATTTGATAGGGCCCCGTGTTTGTAACCGGAGATAAACAAGCAAGCAATCTCCGGCCGTTTCGATCGAATGCCCCGGACCAAGTCAGGCCCGGTTTTGCCACTGGCGAGCATGACATCCGAGACAATGATGTCGAAGTCATAGTTTGGGAGCTTCAAGACTTCTTGCTCGGCGCTGCAGCTGGTCACATCCATGCCCAAGCTGCCGAGGAACAATTCAACCAAATCTCGAACGCCTGGGTCGTCTTCGATCAAGAGTGCTTGTTTGATTGCCCGCTCGATTACGACATCAGCAGCCTGGGTATGGATCGGTTGCATCTCGCCCGGCAGAGAAATGATCAGAGCGCGCTTGCTACCCTCGATTTCCACGGATGGGATTGCCCGGTATTCAGCGCCCAGGGCGGTGACCGCGTCGAATTGCGCCAAAAATTGGGTCTCAAGATCGTCGATGACGCCTGCGTTGTTTTGAGGGGTTTGCAGCGGCTGGGCATCAGCTTCGTCAAGTTTGAAGATTATCGTCAAGAAGTTGTAAGCACTGCTGAACTCGATTTGAATTGGCCTAGACGCCGCTGAGAGCTGAGTCAATGTTCGGATCGTCGCCAAAAGCGCATGATCAAAGTTTGCGGGGCGTCCAAAACATTCAAAGTCGGCAAGATCCGCTTGCCGATGAAGGGTTAATCGATCGCCGGCGATCAATCGCAATAGCGGGTCGAGCGTGTTGACGTGTTTCATTGGATTGAAGTGCGTTGCGCGGTCATCATCGAGGTAGCCCAATAGGGTGAGGGATTCGAGAAGATCGATCGCTTTGCGAGAATACCGCGACAATTGATTGATTGAAGCGCTTTGGTTTGCACTTGGATTCGAGTGCATTAACTCAGTGTGACCTGAGATAACGCCAAAAACGTTTCGAAATTCGTGGGCAATGTCCCGAACCGAGGTGAAAACATCCCTCGGCGCAGGATTGGCCTCGACCTGCAGGGTTGTCATGGCAGAAAAGGTGAGGACCAAGACACGCTGCTGCGTTTTGGCCAGCTTTTTGTAGCGGCTCATTAAATGAAATGGCTTCAGAGTCCCTTGGATCGTTGTGGTGACATTGCCCTGCCAGCCCGCATCAGATGACAGGCGGGTTGGGTTGATCGCGGTGTTATCGGGTGCGTTTTCAACCAGCAAAAATCGATTACAAATCTCTGAGAGCGAAGCGTCTTGAAGGTCTTGGTGCTCAGTTATGAAGGCGGTCGTAAACCCGGCACTCGACCACAGGTAATTGAGGGCTTGATCAAAGACAAGGACCTGACTTTGCGCGCTGACAAGCGCCGTAATGTCCTCGCCCAACTCAGGGTTGGCTTCCTTGGCCTGCGGGTGCGTCTCCGGCTCAGGTTGCCGCGTCACGGTAAATTGGCGCTGTTCCGAGGTGTCTGAGGCGGTCTCAGTCAGGCTCGCCCAAACCCATCCTTCAATGGCATGTTGGAGGCGAATCAAAATCACCTGGGGGGTTGTCTCGGCTGCTGAGTAAGAGAGCAAGCTCGCGAGCGCTGTTAGATCCCCTGGGTGGACGAGTTCTTCGAGTAGGTGGCCAATCAGGTCCGCTTTTGGCCACGCCATGATGGCCTCGATTGAAGGATGTAAGTCAACAACTTGATGATGGCGGTTAACGATCAGGCTCGCTGACGCCGCGTCATCTTGATCGCTGATGTCACCAATGAAGCCTGTGTCTTGAGTCATGAAATGGACCTTGGTCTATGGATCCTTTAAGCGCCCTGTATTGGCTTAGCGTTAAGTTAACGGTGGCGCTAACTCGTAATGGTCTTCCGCAAGTGGCCCATGCTGAGCATTAGAATAATATAGACAGTCGCAGCAAAGGCATAGGGTAAAACCGGATTGATTTGATAGAGTAAACCGCCAAAGATCGGGCCCACCGTGAAACCAAGCGGGCCGCAACTCGATGCGATACCGGCAACTGAGCCTTGTTCCTCTGTTGAAACTGCAAGGGACGCGCCCGCCATGAAGGCCGGCCCGGCAATGCCCATGGCGAAGCCTTGGAGCCCCATGGCGAGGGTGAGCATTAATTGGGTCTGAAACAAGGCCATGATGGTGAATGAAATAATGAGCAGCGGAATGGCGACGCGCAGCAGATCAAAGGGTGCCAGCTTTAAGCGTTGTACCACAATACCTTGGGCAAATAGGGAAGCGCCGGCGGAGAGCATCATGGCCAACCCAAGGACCTGGGCTGTTTCTTTCGCCGATAGGCCAAGGGCATCTTGAAAACGGAAGCCCATCGTTTGTTGCACCAAGGCAAAACCCATAAACATCAAAACGCCGACGATAATAAACGGGAGGATCCTGGGGTCTGTGTACTTTAATACAGGTCCTTTAACCGTGCGTTTAATTTTGGCTTTCGGAGATTGGGGTAGAAATCGCCAGACAAAGAGACCGTTTAAAAATGCGAGAACGGCAATCAGCCACAAGGGCAAGAGCAGCGAAAAGACCGCAAGCCCGCTGAGTGCGGGACCCAAAATCGAGCCCAGATTGTTGGCAGCGCCCGAGGCGCCCATCCCTTTGGTTCGATTCTCAACCGTTGTGATATCGGCCATGTAGGCGGTGGCGGCAGGCATGGCGGCTGACATCACCGAGGCATGACACAATCGTGCCACAATGAGCGCCGCAAAGAGCGTCGATCCGGTGAGGGCGCCGGTTAAGCCCAAATTAAGAACGGAATTAAACAAGATCGTGCCAGCGCTGAAGCCAAACAAACCAATCAGCATCACCCGTTTTCGGCCAAGTGAGTCACTTAAGCGTCCCCAAATGGGTGAGGCCAAAAAGACCGCAAGGGATGACGCACCGATAATGCTGGTGATTTGAAATTCACTCAGTCCCATTTCTCGGCCAATGGGGGCGAGTAGCGGAAACAACACCGAAAACCCCATGCCAACGATCACAAGACTCGTTAACAGGACGCGGCGCGCGTAGGTTAACGCTTGATCATCCATGGTGTTGTCTGCTTCTTGAAGGTCAGTGTTATGATTCATGTGCCGTTGGGGCTGCCGGGATTTAACCGCCGCCAGTATAGTGTAACCAATCGGAAAATGTGGATCTGTTCCATCGAGCAATCTAAATACCATTCGCCGCGCTGCGCTCGAATCCTTTAGCGCTGCGGCATCAGGTCGTTTTAAGTCCGGTTACGGACAAGGTGAGTGAGGTAACGATGAGTAGAAATGAAAAATCCCGCCGAGGATTTGACCCGCTGGTGTATCGATTTCAGGATGAAGCGCCTGAGCCGGGTAAAGTGACCCAGGTCGCAGACGGGGTGTTTTGGGCGCGACTGCCACTTTGGGGGCGGTTGAATCACATTAATGTCTGGTTGCTGAAGGATTACGATGGTTGGACGGTGGTTGATACTGGGATTCATACCGATGAGGTCAAGGCGATCTGGGAGACCTTGTTTGTAGAAGTGTTAGGGGGGCAGCCGATTACGCGGGTGATCGCCACGCATTTGCACACAGACCATACTGGGAACGCGGGTTGGTTGGCTCAAAAGTTTGATTGCCCCCTGTGGATGAGTCGCAGTGATTTTTATATGTGCAAGGTGATGGCGTTTGATCAACCGAAAGATGTGCCCGAGGATGCGATCCGGTTTTATCAACGTGCTGGATTTGATGAGCGCCGTCTCAATCGCTACCGGGAGCGGTTTGGCCAATTTGGCGCCAGCATTTCTGCCTTGCCGGCAGGATACCAGCGGATACAAGATGGTCAGTATATCGACATCAATGGCCGGGAATGGCGCGCGCTGATTGGTAAGGGGCATGCACCCGAGCATGTTTGCCTTCATTGCCCTGAATTGAAATTGTTGATTGCGGGGGATCAAATCCTGCCGAGAATCACCCCAAATGTGAGCGTGCAGCCTTCAGAGCCGGATGCCAATCCACTTCGAGAATGGATCCAATCCTGCATTCATTTTAGAGAAGTTCTGCCGCCCAATTTGATGGTTTTGCCGGCACATCAGGAGCTTTTTGAAGGGGTCCATGAGCGTTTGACGGCCTTGGTTGATTGGCATGAGGTGGCGCTTGAGAATCTGTATGACTTATGCCAGGCGCCGAAGCGCGCAGTGGATGTGTTCCCGGCAATCTTTAAAAGCACCATTACGGACATGAGTTTTTTCCCGGCAACGGGTGAGGCCATCGCGCATCTGCACTGCGCTCGAGAGCGCCGCATGTTGGTTGCAGAACCGGACGATGCAGGTGTGCTCTGGTGGCGTCAAGCCTAATGATTTTGAACGGGAGCCTGATATCGGTCGGTTTGCCTTGGACGGGATCATATAAGAGGCGCGTATGAGTCGTCGGCCTCGGTGGTGGGCCATTGGTCGCATCCTTGTTCTTGCGCTGATCCTGCACGGCGTTTTTCTGGGCTATCCGTTTGTTCGACTTGGTCAATGGCTTGGGCTTGAAGGGCCGGTTTGGCTGCTGCTCGCTGCGCTCATCTTTTTCAGTCAATTGATCTGCCGGTGGCCGTTGCGACAGGTCGCACACCCAGCTGCACGGTTTTTAAAACAGATCCTAGAGCTCTTCTTGGCCCTGAGTCCGCTCGTTTTGGTGCTGGTGGTTTCGGCTGAGGTCGGGCTGTATTTTGAGTTAGCGACGCCGCAACGCTTGGCCGTCGGTATCCTTTCGATCGTGCTGGTTGCCTTGCCTTATGGTCTTTACCGAGGCTCGCGGCCGATCGTACAGTCGCTAAACCTCGTGGATGATCGGCTGACGCGCGATCTGCACCTTGTCCAAATCACTGATGTTCATATCGGATCGCGCAGCCCTAGATTTTTGAAGCAGGTTTTGCGAATCGTTGCGCAACTGCAACCGGATGCGTTGTGCATTACCGGAGATTTTATCGATCAAACTGGGGTTCCCCCTGATGCCCTTGCGCCTTTGGCCACACTCGGGTTGCCGGTCTTTTTTGTCACGGGCAACCATGAGCGATATGAGGACACAGAAGACATTATCGTCCGCCTACAAAGCGCTGGTGTTAGGGTGTTGCGCAATCAGAGTGTTCGATTACGAGGGGACGTTATGATTCACGGCGTTGAGGACGCGGACAGCGACACACAATTGGCGCAGGTACTCCCGACGTTGACGGTGAAGGATACGGATTTAAATCTATTGCTCTACCATCGACCCGCTGGGTTGGAGGCGGCGGCTGATGCGGGGATGCAACTGACGTTAAGTGGTCACACTCATAATGGGCAGATCATGCCCTTTAATTTACTGGTTCGGCGGGTGTTTCCCAAAATTAAAGGTCTCTATCAAACCGGATCCTGCTGGCACTATGTCTCGCAGGGCACCGGCACTTGGGGTCCGGTGTTCCGTATGGGCTCGGTTGGCGAGGTCACCTCTATCGTGATGACGCCGACGGTATCCTCGTCAATCTGACCAGAGCAAACAGCCCCAGCCGGTTTTTTTGTCCTTTGAGTTCTTATTACTTTGGTGAATGGTCTGTGCTAGAAGGTTGCGATTGCCAGCCCGAAGCCGTTGAAAGCCCACGTCGACTGGTCGATACTAAGGCAGGCCTAGGCGTGTGGCAAAGCCTCGTCTAAGGCGGGCATGCGGCTCGCGATGAGCGCGCGACCCCGATGCAGCGACCAAAATCGTTAACGCGAGCGCGCTTTAAGTGAGATGGTTTGAAAACGAGATGGTTTGAAAGTAAGGGCCCGTAATTCGGATTAAGCAGACAGTTTAGGAGTAAAGATGAGCTTAGAGACGTTTAGAGCAGAAACAAGAAGTTGGTTGGAAGCCAATTGTCCGGCCAGTATGAGAACGCCCATGGCGGCGGATGAATATCCTGGCGGCGGTCGC
>Ga0206125_10000928_pt1 | contig 36662 bp, 31 predicted proteins | sample Helgoland_Spring_4_FD_148598 | JGI IMG/M metagenome (GOLD analysis project Ga0206125, IMG submission 148598) | Pelagic subsurface seawater microbial communities from Kabeltonne, Helgoland, North Sea - Helgoland_Spring_Bloom_20160331_1 | ecosystem: Environmental > Aquatic > Marine > Epipelagic ... | reverse complement strand
TGTGGATCGCGCTATCGCCAGGCTCTCCGCTCATAAAAGTGATGCAATCACGCCTAAAATTGGCAAAATAGCATCCATATCAAAACGTTTGGCTGAGGAGCAGAATGCCAACGAAGCAACCGACAAGCGTCAGACTGACAGTATTAAGCGTAAATTGTTTGTCAGAGATTCCGGTGTGGTTAAAATCATTCCTTTTGATGACATCGATTGGGTAGATGCGGCGGGTGATTACATGTGTGTCCACGCCAATGGCGAAACACACATCATTAGAATCACCTTAGGGGAATTAATGCAAAAGTTAGATGATAATCTCTTTGTCCGCATTCATCGTTCAACGATTGTCAATATCGAGCGAGTTGTTAGCATTACTGCCTTACCTAAAGGTGGAAGTCTTTTGGAGCTCTCTGAGGGTACGACGTTAAAGGTCAGTCGAAACTACCGTGAGGCAGTGCGCAATTTTTTTAACGGGAACTAACCCACAGTATATTTTTAAATGTTGTGTAGTGGAAATCTGGTTAAGTTTGGCGATCGGATTATGACTTCATAACCACCCTGTTTTTTGGCTATGCTTACAACGTCCCTTTTAACGCACATCATGGGTCTGTTGTCGCATGGCACTTCACTACAGTATTCGGTCATGAAACCATCACGAAATACTGAAAGATCGAGCTGATCGCGATTAACCAATTAGTTCCCTGCGGTAAATTTATTGGCGGGGCTTGCAATAGGAAACCATAATAATGTTCGATATTAGGCTCAAAAATGTTCTGGGGGTCCGATTTAACAGAGTAATTTGTCAAGCAGTGTTTTGTCTGCAAATCATCATTATTTCATCAATTTCAGCTGCTGGGCTTGAGAGCGAGGTTGCTGTTGCGGTCAAGCAAGAGAGTATTGAGTTGCGGGTTGAACGTATTGTTGATGCTATGACCCTCGAGCAGAAAATTGGTCAGATGGTACAAGGTGAAATAAAAAAAGTATCGCCGGATGACGTTCGTCAGTACTTTTTGGGCTCCGTGTTAAATGGCGGTGGTTCTTTCCCGAATCAAAACAAACAATCGTCGATTAAAGATTGGTTGCAGCTTGCGGATAAATATTACTTCGCCTCTCTGGATAAAAGTGCGGGTGGTGCAGGGATTCCCATTGTTTGGGGAACTGATGCGGTACACGGTCATAATAATGTTCTTGGCGCAACTTTATTTCCACACAACATAGGTCTTGGCGCGGCAAATGATCCGGCACTGATGAGGGAAATAGGTCGTGTGACGGCGAGAGAAGTAACGGTCACTGGTATGGAATGGGCCTTCGCACCAACGCTAGCCGTCGTAAAAGATAATCGCTGGGGTCGCAGTTATGAAGGCTACAGCAGTGAAAGCGATATCGTTAAGTCATATGCTGGCGAGATGGTACTTGGTTTGCAGGGCCCTCTCGACCAACTAGCGACAGACAGCACTCGCGTTATAGCGACAGCAAAGCATTTTATCGGTGACGGTGGGACTTTCAGGGGTGTAGATCAGGGTGATACCATCATGTCTTTGGAAAGATTACTCGACGAGCATGGACAGGGCTACTATCAATCGATTGATGCTGGCGTACAGACAGTGATGGCCTCATTTAATAGTTGGAATGGCGAGAAAATTCATGGACACAAATTTTTACTCACCGATGTATTAAAAGGTCGGATGGGCTTTGATGGTTTTGTGGTGAGTGATTGGAATGGCGTTGGACAGATCGAAGGCTGCACTAATGAAAACTGTCCACAGGCAATTAACGCAGGTATTGATATGGTCATGGTGCCTGATGTTTGGAAAGAGTTTCTTTTAAACACCATTGCATCAGTGAAATCGGGAGAGATTGCTATGTCCCGAATCGACGATGCGGTAACCAGAATTCTCAGAGTAAAGATACGTGCTGGACTCTTTGACAAAGGTGCACCTTCTGCGAGGGAGGGCGCTGGCGACGGCACTCTGGTGGGTTCACCTGAACATCGCAGTGTTGCCAGAGATGCGGTGAGAAAGTCTTTGGTATTGTTAAAAAATGATAATCAAGTGTTGCCATTGAAACCCAATCAGCATGTACTGATTACTGGGAACGCAGCTGACAATATTGGTAAACAGAGTGGTGGATGGAGTGTAACGTGGCAGGGTACCGAGAATACCAATGCAGATTTTCCTGGCGCCACCAGCATATATGCTGGACTGAAAGAAGCCATTGAGTCGATCGGTGGCTCCGTTGAGTTTAGTCTTGATGGCAGTTGGGCAAAGAAACCAAATGTTGCTGTGGTTGTATATGGTGAAGAACCCTATGCCGAGGGCCAAGGTGATGTACATGCCTTGATTCACAAGGATGCCATGCAGCAAGACAATCTGTTGATTAAGAGCATTGTGGCGGACGAAATTCCGGTGGTGAGTGTTTTTATTACCGGTCGCCCCCTGTGGATGAATGCTGAAATCAACCTTTCGGATGCTTTTGTTGTTGCTTGGTTACCAGGCAGCGAGGGTGCTGGTATTGCTGATGTGCTGGTGTCTGATAGTAATGCCAAACCCCGATATGACTTCACTGGGAAATTGTCTTTTGATTGGCCAGCTCGCGAGATTAATGTGGTCGATGAGCGCTTGCCCGTCAATGATTTTGTGGCTACTAAAGGCCAAGGCTTGTCTTATGGGGACCCACCTATTTTCGTCGCAGAGCTCAGCGAGAGGCCGTCTCTTGACAGTGCGCTTGTGGCGGATGTGATTTTTCGTGGGAGCACACAAAAACCTTGGAAGGCTTACTTAGGAGATGTCAGTGACTGGCATCGATCAGTTACGGGTGATTCAACCACTACTGCTCACGGTGCCCTAACTATAACGACGGTGGATGGAATCGTGCAACAAGATTCAAGGCAGTTGAGTTGGTCCGGTGATTATGAAAGTCAGTTTTACTGGCAGGGTGATGCCCCTGCAGACCTTACTGCGCTTGAGAAACAGGGTGGAGCGGTGATGATGAAATTTCGCGTTGATCAGTATCCGCAGGGTTCAGTTACCCAACGCATGGACTGTGGCTGGCCTTGCACAGGCCAAATTGAGATGAAAGAGTTTTTTAAATCTGTGCCTCTGGGGCAGTGGTCTCGCGTTGGAATCAGTTTAAATTGTTTTTCAACCATAGGAGTTGACTTAAAGACGGTTACATCGCCCTTCGTATTGACGGCAAAAGACCCTTTTCAAATCACTTTCAGTGACGTCAGGGTAGTGTCTGATGCGCCCAGTGAGGCGATTATCGGCTGTAACGGATAGAGGATGCTGTTCTTAAGATGATGGGTTCGATAAAGCCACAGGTGATAGGTCATTCGTTAACGATGAGAGACCGATCAGGCTATCGATAGTGTTTGTACCGAGTTCTATAGCAATCGTCAATTGCATGCTCTTCAATTAGCATAGTCGAAAATTGGATTCCAACCTCTGATTGCAAGTGACGTAGCAATGGCTTCTCAACGCCGGAATGTCTACTGGTGATGTTGGTAATAATTTTGTTGATACTGCTCCTTGTGTTTTATGTATTAAATTTGCGGTCTACAACGAAAGTATTGAGAGTTCAGGCATTTAGGAACCTTTGGATAAATAGCGTCGTTTTATGACTGTTCATGATGGGTTTTGTCAATATGAGTACTGAGGTTACATGATGACGCAACAGAATGTAGTAGCAATTTACGTGGCAAGTAAATTTGGCAGTCTTATGTCAGGACATACTGCTGTCTCAGTAAAAGCGGGAAAGGGCATTGAGGGAGACCGTTACTTTTCCGATTCTGCTAGAAATAGGTCTAGTTATAAAGGGCAGCCCGACTTTGAAATCACATTGATTGAATCTGAGGTGATTTCACGTTTCAACCAGGACATGGGGTATAGTTTTCATGAGAGCGATTTTCGGCGAAACCTGATTACCAAGGGAGTGCGGTTAAATTCGCTTGAAGGGAAGACCTTTACGATCAATGGGATCGAATTGTTTGGTGTTCGCCTCTGCGAACCCTGTGCGAGTCTGCAGCGGAGACTTGGAGTAAGTATTCTTCCGGAGCTTGTAGGCAAGGGCGGCCTGCGAGCACAAATTAAAGCGAACGGAATAATCCGAGTTGGTGATGGGCTAGAGTACAACTAGGACAGAGGTAAGCCGAAAAATCGCACAGCGTTGTCAAAAGTGGCCTGACTGATAAGTTCATAATTTTCGTGCCTATGCTCCGTTAACGACTGCAAAATATAGGGTAGATATGCAGGTTCATTAACACGAGTTTTGGGTTTTTCTGGCATGTTGCGCGGTAGCAGATAGGGAGCATCTGTTTCAATCATCAATCGGCTTAGGGGAATATTGTGCACGATATTTTGTAGGGCTACTCCTCTTCGCTCGTCACATATCCAACCCGTGATGCCGATAAATAGATCCAGATCTAAGTAGTTAAACAAGGTCTGTTTGTCGCCGGTAAAACAGTGAATAACTGATGGTGGTAGGTCATTGCTGTAGTATTTTATGATATCCAACTGACGTTTAGCTGCATCTCTTTCATGCATAAAGAGTGGTTTTCCGCAGTCGATAGCTAGCTCTATTTGGCGTTCAAAGGCTAGAATCTGGTCGTTGGGACTAGAAAGATTACGATAGAAATCTAATCCCGTTTCACCAATTGCTACAACGCAATCTTGAGATGAGAGCATTTTTAATTCTCTCATGTCTTGGTTATCAAAATCTTTGGCGTCGTGAGGGTGAATCCCTGCAGTGGCAAATAGCATGTTGGGGAATGAGTCTTCGTACTTATGGCATAGCGCAATTACTGCCCGCGTCTCATCGATAGAAGTGCCTGTTAATATTAACTTTGATACGTCTGCCTCGATGGCGCGGCGGAGGGCCCCTTCAATATCTACAAACTGAGGATTTGAAAGATTAACTCCGATATCAACTAGCATAATTTGCTTGGCGTCTTTATTCGACTATTCTAACGGCTAGGACATCACAGTGAGCGCGGTGCAACACAGCATTGCTGGTAGAGCCAAATAAAAGTGAGAGGCCGTGCCTGCCATGACTCCCAACAACTATGAGATCTATGTCGCTTCGCACAGCCAAGCTGTGCATCTCTTGTGCGGGATGACCTAGGATAATGTGTTGATGTTGACTATCCACTTGTAGCTCCTGACCATAAACGGCGAGCCTACTAGTGGCTTGATCCGTTAATTGAGCCTGAACGTCAGAGAGATCCACAGGTATGTCCCCGCCGTAGGTGAATGCTAAAGGCTCTAACACATGGCAGATGGAAATCTTAGTATCTGTATTGGCAAATAAATATTTGACTCGTTGGGTGACCTGTTGGGACTCCGGGGATAAATCCAATCCAACCAAGATATGTTGATAAGTAGACATATTTGTACACCTCACCGATGGTAGGTTTATAGTATTCTATATTTTCTATCAATAAAGCAATGCTGTTTTGGCATTTTCAGGGGGCGGATTGTGGCATGGTTGATAATGGTTCTTGTGGTGGCAGTGATTTTGTCTCCTGTTATGTTGTTTAAGCAATCACCACGGCAAAGAAATAAAAGTGTTCTTCGAGAGGCTGCCAGAAAGAGAAATTTACAGGTTTCACTTCACCGCCGCCCCGATGCGCGTGAAGACGAGAGCTCATTGACCGTGGTGTGTTATCAACTTTACTGCGCTGGTAAGACCTCAGCAGACAATTGGGTACTCCATCGCCACAGTCAGCGTGGATGGGACAGTGACTGGGATTTGTGGCGTTGGCACGGGAATCAGGCGTGTTCTTCATGGAATCCGACATTGACTAAAACTATTAACAGCTTGCCAGCAGGGGTCACAGCAATAATGTCAAAAGACAATCATGTGGGTATGGTTTGGGATGAAAGCGGTGGCCTCGATCAATTGCACCTTATCCACGAAAAACTGCAACAGTTGAGGAAACAATGGGAAAATAATTATTGACCCGGAGGTGTCATTGGAAGTATATATGGCCTCTCTCCGGACAATTGCATGACAAACACTGGATTGAAGTTAGTGAGTAAGTAGAAATAGTAAAGCAAGGAATCTAGACCCTCATGGGAAAATCTTTAGTTATTGTTGAATCGCCGGCCAAGGCAAAAACCATTAATCGTTATCTCGGCGATGATTTTATCGTTAAATCATCAGTGGGCCATATTCGCGATTTACCTACGGGTGCTAATCGGGCGCCCAGTGACCCTAAAGAGCGGGCGCGCCAAGCAGCATTGACCAGAAAGTTGTCTGCAGAGGAAAAAATTCTGCACCGAGAACGCAAAGCCAAAGCCCAGCTAATAAACAGTATGGGTATTGATCCTGACAATAACTGGAAAGCAGAATATGCTACCTTACCTGGCAAAGAAAAGGTGGTAACGGAGCTGAAGAAACTTGCCAAAAATGCCGATACCGTCTATCTCGCAACTGATATGGACAGAGAGGGTGAGGCAATTGCTTGGCATTTAACGGAGGTGATTGGCGGGGATGAGAGTCGTTACAAGCGTGTAGTTTTTAATGAAATTACCAAAAAGGCAATACGAGAGGCATTTGAATCACCGAGCGAACTCAATACCGACCGAGTTGATGCACAGCAAGCTCGACGTTTTCTTGATCGAGTGGTGGGTTTCATGGTGTCTCCCTTACTGTGGGAGAAGGTCGGCAGGGGGCTTTCAGCCGGAAGAGTGCAATCAGTAGCCTTACGAATGATAGTCGAGCGAGAGCGCGAAATTCGTGCTTTTGTTCCCGAAGAATATTGGACAGTGCAAGCTGATTTGGAGGATGTAAAACAGGTTGATCAGGATTCAGCTAAGATTCGTTTTGACGTAAAGCGCGATGAAGGGAAAGCCTTTAGACCGGTAAATAAGGATCAAACTGACATAGCGCTTACTGTGCTTCGAAATGCTGAGTACAAAGTACTAAAACGTGAGGACAAACCGACTAAGTCTAAGCCTGCGGCGCCTTTTATTACCTCAACACTGCAGCAGGCGGCGAGCACCAGATTAAGCTTTGGTGTGAAGAGAACTATGATATTGGCGCAAAAGCTTTATGAGGCCGGTTATATCACCTACATGCGTACTGATTCGACTAACTTGAGTGCTGATGCGGTGGCAAGTTGTCGTGAGTACATCAAGCTGAGGCATGGCGATAAATATTTGCCTAACTCAGCCATTGTTTACAGCAGTAAATCGGGTGCTCAGGATGCGCACGAAGCCATACGACCGTCAAATGTTGATATTTTGCCGGGTAGTCTCAGTGATATGGAGCCAGACGCATTAAAACTCTACCAGTTGATCTGGCAGCAGTTTGTCGCCTGTCAGATGATGCCTGCGGAGTTTACTGCGAGCACCATAACAGTGTCAGCGGACAGGTATGAGTTGACCGCAAAAGGGCGTGTGACGCGTTTCGATGGCTATCTTTCTGTAATGACGTTAAATAGAAAAGATGATGATGTCGAGTTGCCCGATCTGCGGAAAGATGACAGATTATCAATGCTTTTGTTATTGCCACAACAACACTTTACCAAACCTATAGCACGTTATTCAGAAGCTGCTCTGGTAAAAGATCTGGAGAAACGTGGCATTGGTCGTCCTTCTACCTATGCGTCGATTATTTCAACAATACAGGATCGTGGGTATGTAAAGATTGAGAACAAACGTATCTTCGCTGAGAAGATCGGTGACATCGTGACTGATCGTTTAGTCGAGAGCTTCTCTGATCTTATGGACTATAGTTTTACCGCTACGATGGAAGGACATTTAGATGAGGTCGCGGCTGGAAATTTGGATTGGAAGAATCTGTTAAATCGCTTTTACTCAGATTTTAATAAGAAAGTCTCCTTAGCCAAAGAAGCCGATAGCGGAATGAGACCCAATGTCCCCTCAGAGACCGGCATCGACTGCACGGTCTGTGGTCGCCCCATGATGATCAGAACCGCGGGCACAGGGGTGTTCTTAAGTTGTTCGGGTTATTCGCTGCCACCCAAGGAGCGCTGTAAACATACCGTTAACCTTATTGCCGGAGATGAGGCAGTCAACATTGAAGAAGATGACGAGGCAGAGTCTAAATCATTAATGACTAAGCACCGCTGCGGTTTGTGCAACACCTCAATGGACAGTTATTTGCTTGACGAGACACGCAAGTTACATATTTGCGGGAATAATCCGGAGTGCTCTGGGCACGAGATAGAGGTAGGTCAATACGTAATTAAGGGTTATGAGGGTCCCGTTCTTGAATGCGATAAGTGCAAGAGCGAGATGCAATTAAAGACGGGTCGGTTTGGCAAATACTTTGGTTGTACGGGCGAGATAAGCCCAGGCGTGCCCTGTAAGAATACTCGTAAGCTTTTGCGTAATGGCGAGGCTGCACCGCCTAAGGTGGATCCTATTTCCATGCCTGATTTACGTTGTTTAAAGGTTGATGATCATTATGTCTTGCGTGATGGGGCGTCAGGAATCTTTCTGGCGGCTAGTCAGTTTCCTCGCCATCGCGAGACGAGAGCACCAACTGTTAATGAGCTGATACCCTACAAAGATAAGATCGATGCGAAATATCAGTTTTTATTGCGAGCCCCCTCAGCTGATCCACAGGGCATTGAGACGGTAATTCGCTATAGTCGCAAGACTAAAGAGCAATACGTTCGGAGTGAGGTTGAAGGGAAACCCACTGGCTGGAGTGCCTTTTATGAGCGAGGGTCTTGGGTTGCTCAGGAAAAAGGGGCTTAAAATTACAGTTCAGAAGTGATTTTTATTCAGGCTCAAAATTCATCACATCTGATAATTTACCTATCCGTTTAAAAAATTAAATGTCTTTTGTGGTATACTAACGGGCAATTAAAGGAAATAGTTTATGGCCTATACAGAGTATGAACTTGTTGTTCTCGAAGATGGCGAGGTTGCATTGCAGCGCCTGGGATCCGACGAACCTCTGGTAAGAATCAGTTTCTCACCGTCCGTTTTGGCATACTTGGATGGAAGTCACGTTGACGTAGCCAAGAGTATGATGGACGCAGGCATACAGACCGTGTTCGACCTCAGTGACGACAATGCACCGACGGTCTCTGAAGACAATGGGAAGCGTCCTATACTCCACTGATCTCAGTGCTAGACGGTCACCCTAACCACTCCTACAGCTAAACCCTCAATAGCAAACTCTTGAGCTCTAAGGTCCACCACGATTGGCGAATATTCCTTATTCTCAGGTAAAAGTTGTATTTCGTGCTTACTTTTTGTTCTCTTTAACCGCTTCACCGTAACCTCACCATCCACTCGAGCAACGATTATTTGTTGGTTGTCTGCTGTTGGCTGCTGATGAACTGCTAACAGATCACCATCCATAATCCCCACATCTACCATACTTTGCCCCTGTACCCGAAGGAAGTAATCGGCACTGGGGTGGAACGTAGTTGAGGGAACCTCTTGGTAATCTTCAATATTCTGCTCGGCGAGAATAGGTTCTCCCGCGGCTACTCTTCCCACTATCGGGATTCCAGAGTACTGGTCGACAATGCGGATCCCTCGAGAGGCCCCAGGGATCATTTCGATAACCCCTTTTTTAGCGAGCGCTTTGAGATGATCTTCAGCTGCATTTGGTGACTTAAAACCCAGCCGCATGGCGATCTCTGCTCTCGTAGGTGGATATCCCGTCTCTTCAAGTGAGTCTCTGATGAGATCTAAAATTTGTTGTTGGCGCGCTGTTAGTTGTGTCATTGAAAGTCTCCTCGACCCTTTTAACTGTGATTATATACAGTATTTTTTCAATATCAACTGTTGCATATACGCCGGTCGCGGAGCTTGGCAAAAATTTAGTTTTTAAGCCGCTGCTATGAGGTTACTATGGCGATAAATTTATAGATTATTGCAGGTGAGAGTTTGTGTTGTTACCGCTTGAGTTCGGAGTGCAAAGAATTTGATTGATTCATTAACGAGACATTATGGACGCTTAATGTTGGATATCCAAGGTGTGAAACTTTCTCAAGGCGAGAGAAACATTTTGACCAACTCCCACGTGGGAGGGGTGATTTTATTTTCACGAAATATTGAGTCGCGGCAGCAAGTGCAGATGTTAGTGTCGGCGATACGGGCATGCAAATCATCATTGTTGGTGGCGGTTGATCAAGAGGGAGGGCGAGTTCAGAGACTTTTGAATGGGTTTACTCCTTTGCCACCAATGCAGCTTTTGGGAGATTTAGTAGAATCAGATAAAAATAAAGGGCTCGCCCTGATTCGAGAGGTGGGTTGGCTGATGGCATCTGAGGTACTCGCTTGTGATGTGGATATTAGTTTCGCTCCTGTACTCGATATAGACCGCTCAACCAGCACAATTATTGGTGACAGAGCTTTCTCTGATGATCCAGATGTTGTTGTCCTTTGTGCTAAAGCTTTTGTTGAGGGAATGCGAGAAGCTGGCATGTCAGCTACCGGAAAGCATTTCCCTGGTCACGGGGGTATCGCTGCAGACAGTCATTTGGAGGCTCCTGTTGACTACCGAGATTTGTCTGAGTTAGAGCGTCGGGATCTCGTTCCGTTTCGTGAGATGTCGGCATGCCTCGGTGGAATTATGCCGGCACACATTACATTTCCAGAGATCGATGCAAGTGCCGTTGGTTTTTCATCGCACTGGTTACAAGATGTACTGAGAGAAGAATTTGGCTTTGACGGCGTAATATTCAGTGATGATCTCAGTATGAAAGGGGCCGATATTGTTGGCGGTTACGTTGACAAGGCGCGTCACGCTCTTGATGCAGGATGCGATATGATTTTGGTTTGTAATAACCCAATCGCGGCTACTCAGGTGTTGGAGTTTATGCAGGATGAAAAGATATCTATGAGTGAGAGAGTAGGGTCGATGAGAGCATTAAAAGCGGTTTCTTGGGATGAACTAGAACGTTCGCCGCGTCGCGCCAAGGTGGTCAATAAACTAGGAGAGCTACAATAGAGGCTGTGGTATTCTAGACATACAAAAATACCTTCTGTTAATGAAATACTAACTAATAATGAAATGCTAACTAATAAATCGTTTGGGTAACTTATGGCTGATCTTAAAGACTGGTTTATAACACTGACTTCTCAAGACTCTTACTGGATATTAGAGTTGTTCGTAATTGTGCTGTCTGCATTGACCATTGGCCATTTACTTAATCGCTTAATCAATCGCATGGCCGTTCGCGCCGCTAAGACAAAAACTGTGTGGGATGATGCTTTTGTCGAAGCCTGTCGACGGCCTGCGGTGTGGTTTGTCTGGATAATTGGTATTAATTTTGCTGCTGGTGTGGCGGCACAAAAAACCGGTTCTCCGCTGGTGTCAATTATTGAGCCGGCAAATCGCCTGGCGGTGATTTTCCTCGGTGCCCTGTTCTTGAATAATTTTATTAAACGGTCCGAACGCAACTTAATAAATCCCGATTTTATCTCTGACCCTGTGGACCCAACAACAGTAATTGCGGTGTCTAAACTGTTGCGGGCCTCAGTGATTATTACTGCTATTTTGATCGCAATGCAGTTATTTGGTTACAGTATTTCTGGGTTGTTAGCCTTCGGTGGCATTGGCGGAATAGCGGTAGGTTTTGCGGCTAAAGATCTGTTGGCCAACTTTTTTGGTGGTCTGATGATTTATCTCGATCGACCATTTTCTGTAGGCGATTGGGTCAGATCTCCGGACAAAGAAATTGAGGGTACAGTGGAAGATGTGGGTTGGCGTCTGACTCGAATACGAACCTTTGATAAACGACCGCTCTATATTCCCAATGCGGTTTTTGCCAGTATCTCAGTGGAAAATCCGTCGCGAATGACTAACCGGAGAATATATGAAACAGTGGGTATTCGCTATTCGGATATCAATGTCATGAGAACGATCGTGGACGCGGTGACAGCGATGCTCATTGCGCACAAAGATATAGATAGCCAACAAACGATGATAGTTAACTTTAATCGTTTTAGTGATAGTTCTTTAGATTTTTTTATCTACACCTTTACCAAGACTACCGACTGGATTGAGTTCCACGGCGTGAAACAAGATGTGTTGCTTAAAGTGGCAGAAATCATTGATCATCAAGGGGCTGAAATTGCCTTCCCTACCTCAACTTTACATATCGAAAGTAATACTGAACTGCTGCATCAATCATCATGATAATGACAAGTAAGGTAAAAAATAGAGTTTTGCTCTGCGTTTTGTTATTAATGTCAGCGTGTACGGGTACACCCAGTGGTGTCTTGCCCGTCACCGGGTTTACGCTCGACAAATATTTAGGTGAGTGGTATGAAATAGCACGCTTAGACCATTCTTTTGAGCGTGGAATGCAATCGGTTACAGCGCGTTATACATTGCGCGAGGACGGCGGGATAACCGTGCTCAACCGCGGGTACGATACACATACTCAGGAATGGACAGAGGCCGAGGGCAAAGCTTATTTTGTGAGTGAAAGTAGCATTGGTCATCTCAAGGTATCTTTCTTTGGCCCTTTCTATGGCTCTTATGTTATTTTTGAGCTTGATAAAAGCGATTACCAATATGCCTTTGTTGCGGGAATGAATACGGATTATCTGTGGTTGTTGTCGCGGACGCCAACAGTAAGTGAAAGCCTATTGAATCATTTCGTCCAACGCTCAAATGACTTGGGCTTTGATACAGATCAGCTAATTTTGGTAGAGCAACTTGTGCAACCGGATAATTATGGGTCACACTAATCCGTCGTTCCCCCATAAATTGTTTTGGTTTGGTCAACGGTTGGCAGGTTTATGGGCTGTGGTTGGTAGCTTTTAATGGTCACCATCACCCCCACCTCTGGGTGGTCAAGATAATAAACTTTGTCTTCCTCAATACGTTTCGCCAGTTTTATCGGCCACAGCTCTCGAATCGGTGGTGTTACTCTGTTCTTGTTGCTATTTTCTCGATCCTCAATTCGAGGGTCGTAGCGTTCTAGTTGATACTCACTGGCACTGAGATCCACGACTTTATTTGCAGGGAGTGTTGATTCAGACTCGTCATGGTTGGAGATCTCGCCAGCTGTTACATCATTTTTTAGTGACGGTGGGATCTCACCTTCGGCAGGAGCCAGCAGTGAGGCCACCGACTCAGGGTGGTGGTCTTGCGATTCGTTCATAGACAACGGCACGAGCCGCCAAGATGCAGGCGTTCCCTCAGGTAGGTCAATTAGGGGGGGCTCGGGCAAATCAACTTTCAGACCAACAAACTCCGGATCATCGGAGAAATTAAGGCGCCATAGCTCCGCTTGAAAATGGAGAAAACGGGACTTATAGAAGCGCACTGCTCCCTCCACTTCGGCACGACCTTGAGGGCTTCCACCCGCTTTGAACAGAAGCCACGGCTGGTCTTGATCCTTTTCCGCAATAAACCTCCATGCTTGATGGAAGATCACACCATAATTGCGACGTCGCAGCAGTCGCGCACTATCGTTTAAGTTGCGAAACTCCTTTGTAAGTGTCACCAGAGTGTCTTCATATTCGGCAACAAAATTTTCTATTGACGGCAGCTCGAAATTTTCATTCTCTGGAGACTCAAGTTGTTCAATGGGTTCGAGCTGAGAGGTTAAAGGTGCCAATTCGGTCTCTAGATAAGGATCTTGAACCAACGCGATAGGAATCAGAGGGACCACTTCATCAGTGCGTGGTTCGGGAAGCAAGGCACCTTCTATAGCATTTTCAACCTTGAGTGCCAATTCTTCAGCGTTAACGAGTTCTGTCAACTTGTTAGGAAATGCCAGCTCTACTTGTTCGGGTGGCAGTTCACCCTGGGTATTACCATCTTGAGTAAAAACAATCAGCTCCACTTGATACCAGTTCTCTGGTGGAACGATATTTAACTCATCTATCCCTTCAGTTTCTTGGGATACACAAGTAAGCGATAATACGGAAAAAAACGCAAAGAGCAGGCGATTTATGGGACCGGCAGGTTGCTTCGAGTTAATCTGATTTTCTGACATCTTCAGCTCATCTGAATGGAAAATTGTATTTCACTAACAGTGTTAATCTGCCGACAAGGCGCGGTCAGCCAATTGGTGCCAGCTGAACAAGTATCTCACTAACTGCCTGAAACCTTGCAGCTGGGTCATCCAAAGCCATAGTGAAACTCAATTGGTCGTTGTTTTGCAAGCGAAACCTGTCAGGTTGAGATTGCACCATTTTAATAATGGTCAACGGTTCTACCATGGTGGCGGGTGTAAATTGCAATCGTCCGCCGTTGGGGCCTACTTCAATCTTCTTAAGACCCAGTTTTTCTCCAGTCTGCTTGAGTTCGGTGATTTGGAATAATGATTTTACGGGCTCTGGCAGCAGTCCAAAACGATCGATCATTTCCACCTGCATTTCATCTAGATCAGACTGAGTTTTGCAATCAGCCAGGCGTTTATAAAGCGTCAGGCGCATGTTGACATCGGGCAGATAGTCGGCGGGAATGAGTGCCGGAAGATGGAGATTAACCTCAGTGCCACTCTCAAGTGCGGCATCTAGATCGGGTGTTTCTCCCTTTCGCATAGCAGTGACCGCCTGATCGAGCATTTCTAGATAAAGACTGAAGCCAATGGCCTGAATATGGCCACTTTGTTCTTCTCCAAGTAATTCGCCCGCACCTCGAATTTCGAGATCATTCGTGGCTAGTGTAAATCCAGATCCCAGCTGATCAGCTGCTGAAATGGCCTCTAGCCGCTTGGTGGCGTCAGAGGTGATCTTTTTATCCTCAGGAAGCATGAGATAAGCATAGGCTTGATGGTGTGAACGTCCTACACGCCCTCTGAGTTGATGGAGTTGGGCTAAGCCGAATTTATCAGCACGCTCAATGAGGATAGTGTTTGCACTGGGTATATCAATGCCGGTCTCAATAATTGTGGTGCAAATCAGCACGTTAAATCGTTGGTGATAGAAGTCTGACATGACTTGCTCAAGTTGACGCTCTCGCATCTGCCCATGAGCTATATTAATTCGAGCCTCTGGAACCAATGTAGCGAGTTCATCAGCAACGCGTTGAATACTTTTTACATCGTTGTGTAAAAAGTAAGTTTGTCCGCCACGCAATATTTCGCGGAGGATAGCCTCTCGAACGACTCTAGACTCGCGTTTGCGAACAAAGGTTTTCACTGACAGACGTTTAGCTGGTGGCGTCGCAATAATTGAGAGATCTCTGATACTGTGCATCGACATATTAAGCGTGCGCGGTATCGGCGTTGCTGTCATAGCCAATATGTCTACCTGACTGCGCATCGATTTTATTTTCTCTTTTTGTCGCACGCCGAACCGGTGTTCTTCATCAATAATCATCAGACCGAGATTTTTAAAGTTGATGTTGGCATGCAGTAGCTTGTGGGTGCTGATGAGAATATCAATTTTACCCGATTCTGTATGGCTAATAATTTGATCTTGCTGTTTTCCCGTATTGAATCGTGATAGCTCGCCTATGGTCACAGGCCAGTTAGAGAAGCGATCACGAAAGTTTCCAGCATGTTGATGTGCCAGCAAGGTTGTGGGCACTAAAATTACTACTTGTTTACCGCTGTTGACAACGGTGAAGGCGGCCCGCATCGCGACTTCGGTCTTACCAAAACCAACATCACCGCAGACGAGTCGATCCATAGGTTGTGGACTGAGCAAATCACGACGAACCGCATTAATAGCCTCTTGCTGATCAGCGGTTTCTTCAAAGGTAAAATCGCTGCAAAAGTCGCGATAATCTTGTTCATTGTTGGCACATGCAAAGCCAGTCTTAGCGGCTCGCCTTGAGTAAATATCAAGCAATTCTACAGCTGTATCCCGAACCTGTTGTGCGGCTTTTTTCTTAGCCTTGTCCCAGCGATCACTGCCCAAATGATTGAGTGGTGCCGCAACCTGATCACCGCCGCCAAATCGACTGATTAGATGCAGGGACGCCACTGGCACATAGAGTTTCGCGTCATTGGCGTAGGTTAACATGAGAAATTCCTGTTTGCTCTTGTCTACGTCGAGGGTTACCAGGCCTTGATAGCGGCCCACACCGTGCTCTATGTGAACCACGGGGGCGTTGAGTTTTAATTCGGCCAAACTTTTGAATACATAGTCGGGAGATTCGGATGCCTTTGAGCGCCGTCGTCTCTGCATCACTTGTTGGCCAAAAAGTTCCCCCTCGGTAATCATGCAAATGCTTGCGCTGGGCGCTATAAGACCTTGCTCAATAGGGAAAATGGTGATGCAGTGGGGGGCTGTTGAGTCGAGGAAGTCTTGCCAGCTTTCTACTTCCGTTGGTTTTATCTCAATGGATTTAAGGAGTTCCAATAGAACCTCACGGCGACCGGAGGATTCTGCACAAAACAATGTACGCAGACATTTTTTATCATTGTCGTATTGGGCAAGAAACTCTGATAGCTTAGTCAGAGGAGCGCTGATATTGCTGTTCACCGATACATCTGGCACAGCATGTATTGAATGTTTATTACTGCGCTCATCTGACGTACTTGTTTCGCTATTTAAAATGGTGCGAGGATAGTTTTTACACTTAGCCAGAAGCTGATCCACAGGCAAAAATAGACGCTGAGGCTTGAGAATTGGCCGCTCCGGGTCAACACTGTATTCCTCATAGCGAAGGTTAGCATCTTGCCAAAATTGTTGTGCACCTGTCTCGATGCCGCTATCCATGAAAAGCTGTAAATTATCTGGCAGGTAGTCGAAGAGTGTTGCCGTATCAGTGAAAAACAGGCTGAGGTAATACTCTATACCTTGCGGCGCTATACCGTCTTTGACATCGCGATAGATGGTACTTCTTTTGGGATTGTGATCGAATGTGTCATGCCAGTTATTCAAGAATTGATTGATACCCGCTTTATCCAAAGGAAATTCGCGCGCTGGCAAGAGAGCTATTTCCTGCACCGTTTCTAACGTTCGTTGAGATTCTGGTTCAAACAGTCTGATAGATTCAATTTCGTCGTCCATCAGATCAATGCGAAATGGGTTCTTTACACCCATAGGGAAAATATCGATGAGTGAACCACGAAAGGCAAACTCGCCGTGTTCGTAAACAGTCTCTACCCTGTTGTATCCTGCTCGGCTAAGTTGATCTGTTAGATTTTCACGATTAATTTTGTCATCTATCTGATAGTTAAACGTTCGCGATGCAACAAAATCAGTTGGCGCTAGCCTGTGCATCAAAGTTGCTAGGGGTACTACGAGGACACCGATTTCAGTTGTCGGTAACCGAGAGAGAGTGTGTAGTCGGGCAGAGACAATGTCTTGATGTGGTGAAAAAATATCATAGGGTAAGGTTTCCCAGTCAGGGAAGCTCAATACGGGTAACTTAAATTTCTGAGAAAAAAACTGCAGTGCCTGAGTTTGCTCTGTTGCTTGCTGAGCAGATGATGTCACGTACACGGTTAAACCCTGATGACGCATTGCCGATTCTGCCACGGCGAGTGCTTTGCCTGTATTGTGCAGTCCGTCCCAATGACGCTTTTGGCCGCTGATAATTGCGGGTTCTTGATCGTATATAGTCATGTTTAATTAGGGTTCTCGTTGTGTCGTTGCCAGCGCGGTCATTCTACTGTCAAGTAGTTATTAATTATAGAAATAATGCTTATCGCAAGACTTTACGTCTACATTGGTTGCCTGTACCTGTTTGGTGCAGGATAATGCCGATTCAACTATTAACCCCAAAGGATTTAGCACGTGGAAGAGCAGAAGAGACCTTTACCAGACGATTTTTTCAAAGATTGGAAAGATCGGGAAGCCCTAGCGGAGGGAATGATTCCGCTAATTGGTAAATTATATCGACAACACAACATATCGACCTATATGTACGGCACCAGTATGGTCAACAAGTCAGTGACCGATTTGATGCAAGCCCACCGCTTTGTGCGACAAGTTGAGCACAATGAAATTTCAGAATTTGATACTTACCCCATGTTAGAGGCAATCGCTAATTTACAGCTCGGTCCCGCTCACATCGATTTGGGCAAAATGGTAGTTAACTTCCAGGAAAACGCTCAGCATCAAACAATAGAGGCGTTCATTGAGCATGAACTTTCTGAAATCATCGGGTCTGAAATTAAGCCTTTGCCGCAGCCGCAAGATGTTGTTCTCTATGGTTTTGGGCGCATCGGTCGACTAGTGGCACGAATTTTAGTTGACAAAGCCGGGGGTGGCGATGTCTTGCGGTTGCGAGCTATCGTTATCCGCAAAGGAAAGATTGATAATGATCTTGAAAAGAGAGCAGCGCTTCTGCGTCGCGACTCCGTGCATGGCCCATTTAAGGGTACCATCAGAGTGTTAGAGGAAGAGAGCACTTTGGTGGTTAACGGTAATCCAATAAAGGTTATTTACGCTAATTCTCCCGCGGAAATAGATTATACCGAATACGGTATCAACAATGCCCTTGTAGTGGACAACACAGGTGTCTGGAAAGACAAGCAAGGCTTGAGCGGTCATTTGCGGCCAGGAGCTTCCAAGGTTATTTTGACGGCGCCTGCTGGTGATGACATACCCAATGTAGTCTATGGTGTCAATCATGAACATATTACCAGTGATCTAAAAATACTGTCTGCCGCATCCTGCACAACCAATGCCATTGTTCCAGTTTTAAAGTGTCTGCTCGATGAATACGGTATCAGCAGTGGTCATGTCGAGACTGTTCATGCTTATACCAATGACCAAAATTTAATTGATAATTATCACAAAGGTGGTCGGCGAGGGCGAAGTGCAGCATTGAACATGGTGTTGACCTCAACAGGAGCCGCCAAGGCGGTGTCAAAAGCAATACCTGAGTTGAAGGGTAAACTCACTGGTAATGCGATTAGGGTACCCACACCTAATGTATCTATGGCCATTTTGAATCTGCGCTTAGGTCGATCCACCGGCGTTGATGAGCTCAACGAATTTATGCGTCAGAAGGCCCTCCATTCTAGTATGCAACAGCAGATTGGCTATACTGCTTCCACTGAAGCTGTTTCAACCGACTTCGTTGGTTCTCGTCAAGCCTGTGTATTCGACGCACAGGCAACCATAGTTGATGAAGATAATTGTGTGCTTTATTGTTGGTACGACAATGAATTTGGCTACAGTTGTCAAGTGGTTAGGTGCTTAGAGAAATTTGCTGGTGTGGAGTGGCCTATTTACCCTCGAGAGAGTTAGTCCAAAAAAAATCCCGTAACGTAAAAAAGCTCGCCGTGTGCGGGCTTTTTTTATGGGCATCTTATTGCGATAGTGAGAAATAGATCACACTACGAGAAATCGGCCATTTTATCGCTGGTTTGTTCTTTTTGCTTGTTTATGTACTGGTAACCTGAGTCATTGGGCTTTATAATCGCGGCCTGAAATTCCTTGCGCGTCGTCTGGTCTTTACGTGACCCCACAGGGTGCAAGAAAAACGCGGTATGCGTTAATAGCATTGATGCATTGAGCCTTCCTACAGGCCGACTTTTTCGCGTGTTTATGCATTCCAAAAGACAACGTAGATAACGGTATTGTTCTATGATTAAAGTTCGTCGCGGTTTGGATCTTCCAATTGCCGGTGCGCCTGATCAGGTTATTCATGAAGGGCCTACTATACGACAGGTGGCTCTGCTTGGCGCTGACTATAACGGCATGAAGCCAACCATGGCAGTTAGAGAGGGCGACATTGTTAAATGTGGACAATTGTTGTTTACAGACAAGAAAAATCCATCGGCCAGATTTACATCACCCGCTGCTGGCAAAGTTGTCGCCATCAACCGAGGTGAGCGCCGAGTCTTCCAATCCTTGGTTATTGACATTGAGGGGGAAGATTCCCTCGAGTTTACCAAATTTGATGCTGCCCAATTGTCTAATTTGGACCGTGAAAAGGTCAAGGAAAATTTAATTGAGTCAGGTCAGTGGGTAGCATTTAGGACGCGGCCTTTTTCCAAAGTGCCCGCTGAAGACATGGTGCCATCCTCCATCTTTGTAACTGCCATGGATACCAACCCTTTGGCGGCAGATCCCAGCGTGGTGATCGCCGAGTACCGTGAAGACTTCATTAATGGTTTGGCAGTGTTAACGCGTTTAACCGATGGTCCGGTGAATCTCTGTGCAGCGCCTGATGTTTCATTACCTGGCGGAGATGTTGATGGTGTCCGTGAAATTAATTTCAGTGGTCCTCATCCAGCAGGGCTCGCCGGAACCCACATACATTACGTTGATCCCGTCAGTGCGAACAAGATGGTGTGGTCTATTGGCTACCAAGATGTTATTGCTATCGGTCGTCTGTTTGTCACTGGTGTTATCGATGTTCAGCGTGTGGTAGCTCTCGGTGGTCCACAGGTTATCAATCCTCGACTATTGAGAACGCGTTTGGGTGCAAATGTGAATCAGTTGGTCATCGGTGAAGTTGCCAATGACGACAACCGCCTGATATCTGGATCAGTATTATCAGGCAGGCAAGCGTCCTCAGAGTTTGCCTTTTTAGGCCGTTATCATAGTCAAATATCAGTGATAAAAGAGGGACGTGAGCGACAACCATTGCATTATTTGCGCTTGGGTCTGGATAAACACTCGGCGCTTCCCGCTTTTGCCTCATCATTCACTAAAAGGCTATTCAATATGACCAGCAGTACCAATGGCAGCGAGCGAGCTATGGTGCCTGTGGGTGGGTATGAGAAAGTGACTGCGCTGGATATTTTGCCAATCCAGTTGTTGCGTTCACTGATTGTGGGAGATACCGAGATGGCCCAAAATCTGGGTTGTTTGGAGTTAGACGAGGAAGATATGGGGCTTTACACCTATGTCTGTGTAGGTAAGCACGAGTATGGACGTATTTTACGCGATAATCTGACCAAAATAGAGAAGGAGGGTTAAACCCTTGCTACGTAAAGTTCTTGACAAATATGAACCTCATTTTCATCAAGGTGGTAAGTGGGAGAAGTTCTATGCGCTCTACGAAGCCATAGATACTGGCTTATTTAAACCATCCGACACCACTAAAAATAGTTCTCATGTGCGCGATAATATCGATCTGAAGCGTGTCATGATCACAGTGTGGTTGGCAACATTCCCCACCATGTTTTTTGGCATGTGGAATATTGGTTTTCAAGCTAACACCATCATGGCAGAGATGGGTATGGTTTCCCAAGAGGGGTTGCGCGGGCTGTTTATCGGGCTCCTGGCCGGCTACGACGCCTCGAGTATTTGGGACAATATTATTCATGGTTCGGCGTACTTTTTACCGATTTATATGACCACCTTTATTGTTGGTGGATTCTGGGAGGTTTTGTTTGCCAGTGTGCGTGGCCATGAAGTCAATGAAGGCTTTTTTGTCACCTCGATTCTTTTTGCTCTCTGCTGCCCTCCGGATTTACCACTGTGGATGGTCGCCTTTGGTATTAGTTTTGGTATTGTCATTGGCAAGGAAATTTTTGGTGGTACCGGTAAAAACTTCCTCAACCCGGCACTCACTGGACGCGCATTTTTGTACTTTGCCTATCCCGCTTACATGAGTGGCGATACGGTTTGGACCGCGGTTGATGGGTATACAGGTGCCACGATGTTGTCCGTTGCCGCGAGTGACGGTGTGTCGGGCCTCGAGCAAAGCGTCACATGGATGCAATCGTTCTTGGGCACCATACAAGGTTCCATAGGTGAGACATCTACCCTTGCTATTTTGCTTGGAGGTGCGCTGCTACTAATGACTAAGATAGCGTCCTGGCGAATCATTTTTGGTGTGTTGGTAGGTTCTGCTCTTTTATCCACTCTCTTCAATGCCATTGATTCCACTAATCCTATGTTTGCGTTGCCATTTTATTGGCACTGGGTTATTGGCGGTTTTGCCTTCGGCGCTATTTTTATGGCCACTGATCCAGTGTCTGCTTCCATGACTAATAATGGGAAGTTCTGGTATGGTATGTTAATCGGCGTCATGGTGATCTTGATCCGTGTAGTTAACCCAGCTTTCCCTGAAGGCATGATGTTAGCGATTCTCTTCGCCAATCTATTTGCTCCCTTGATCGATCATTTTGTTGTCAACGCAAACATCAAAAGGAGATTAGCTCGTGGCTAGTGAGTCTGTTCAGAAAACCTTAGGTGTTGCCCTCGTTCTTTGTATTGTCTGCGCGGTAGTGGTCTCCAGTGCTGCTGTCATACTGCGACCGACACAGCAGGAAAATAAGCTTCTCGATTTGAAAACAAATATCTTGGCGTCTGCGGGATTGCTTAAAGCAGACATCGATGTGGAGACTCAATTTGAGCAGATAACCGCCAGAGTGGTGGAGTTAAATACGGGGCAATTCGCTGTAGATGTAGATCCAGCGACATTTGATCAGCGAAAGGCTGCCAAAGACCCTGCACTTTCCAAAGCTCTGACGCCAGACAATGACCCGGCCAAGATCAAGCGTCGAGAGAATTATGCCACTGTCTACATGGTGCAAGGAGAGTCGGGGCTCGAAAAGATTATTTTACCTATAAAGGGCTACGGCCTCTGGTCAACACTCTATGGTTTTTTGGCCTTGGAATCCGACTTGGAGACCGTTGCGGGCATTGGTTTTTATGAGCACACAGAGACGCCGGGGCTTGGCGGTGAAATTGACAATCCCCGATGGAAGGCCAGTTGGGTTGGCAAGCAGGCATACGATGATAAAGAGACTCTGTTGACTGTTATTAAAGGTAAGGTGGATACAAGCCGACCCGAGGGAGCCTATCAAATCGATGGATTGGCCGGAGCTACTCTGACAACACGGGGCGTGCACAATTTGGTTCAGTATTGGCTTGGTGAAGAGGGCTTTGCGCCACTCATTAGCCAGTTAAAATCAGGAGAGATATACGATGTCCAAGGTTAAAGATACCCTACTGGAACCGGTTTTTGTCAATAACCCCATCGCCCTTCAGATTCTTGGTATCTGTAGTGCCCTTGCGGTGACTACTAGCATGAAAGTGTCTTTTGTGATGTGCATTGCACTCACAGTGGTTTGTGCTTTCTCCAATTTCTTCGTATCCTGTATCCGTAATCAGATACCTGGCAGCATCCGTATTATCGTGCAGATGATCATCATTGCGTCTTTAGTAATTGTGGTGGATCAGGTGCTCAAAGCGGTGGCCTATGATATCAGCAAGCAATTGTCGGTGTTTGTCGGGCTGATCATCACTAATTGTATTGTCATGGGGCGCGCAGAAGCCTTTGCCATGAAGAATCCCCCTTTGCCTAGTTTCCTCGATGGTGTCGGAAATGGTTTAGGTTACAGCATCGTACTGATGATCGTAGCGTTTTTTCGAGAACTATTTGGCGCTGGCACACTTTGGGGTATTGAAGTGATGCCCTCAGTTGCCAACGGTGGTTGGTATGTTCCCAACGGAATGATGCTGATGCCGCCGAGCGCATTTTTCCTCATTGGGTTATTTATTTGGGCTCTGCGTAGCTGGAAAAAAACCCAGGTTGAGAAGCCAGACTTCAAAATCACTAAAAATAGCCAACCAAGCGAGGTGGTGTAATGGAATACTATCTGAGTCTTCTTGTTCGCTCCATTTTTATTGATAACATCGCCCTCAGTATGTTTTTGGGGATGTGCACCTTTATTGCACTGTCCAAAAAAATTGATGCAGCTATCGGCCTTGGCATCGCAGTAATCGTGGTCCAAACCATCACAGTTCCGGTAAACAATCTACTGTTTACTTATTTTTTAGCCGACGGTGCTCTGGCATGGGCCGGACTGCCGGACGTCAATCTTAGCTTTTTGGTGTTTTTGTGCTTTATTGGTGTCATTGCCGCACTGGTGCAAATACTCGAGATGGTATTAGACAAGTATGTACCAGCACTTTACAACGCACTCGGCGTATTTCTTCCTCTGATTACGGTGAACTGTGCAATCTTGGGTGGCTCACTGCTGATGCAGGAGCGTGGTTATGACTTGGCGGAAAGTGTGGTGTTTGGGTTTGGCTCTGGTCTATCTTGGGCACTGGCCATCGCAGTCTTGGCTGGTATCCGAGAAAAATTGAAATATAGTGATATTCCAGAAGGCCTGCAAGGGCTGGGTATCGTATTCATTACCGTAGGGCTAGTGTCCCTCGGTTTTATGTCCTTTGGTGGTATCGATCTTTAATGATGGAGAAATAACTCAGTATGAGTGCTCAATTTGAAATTATTCTTGGTGTAGTGATGTTCACCGCGGTGATACTGGCGTTAGTGAGTTTTATTCTTGTGGCGCGAAGTAAGTTAGTCTCATCAGGTGATGTCACTATTGAAATCAATGGCGAAAAGACCATTACGGTGCCCGCCGGCGATAAGTTACTCCAAACCTTGTCAAATGCGGGCCTGTTTTTACCCTCAGCTTGCGGTGGTGGCGGTAGTTGTGCTCAGTGTAAATGTATCATCAATGATGGTGGCGGTTCCATGTTGCCCACCGAGGAAAGCCACTTTACTCGCCGCGAAGCCAACGAAGGTTGGCGTCTTTCCTGTCAGACTCCTGTAAAGCAGGATATGAAGGTTGAAGTTCCTGAGGAAGTATTTGGTGTCAAGCGCTGGGAGTGCGTGGTGGAGTCCAATCCCAATGTGGCTACCTTCATTAAGGAATTGACGCTGAAGCTCCCTGAGGGAGAAGATGTTAAATTTAGGGCCGGTGGCTATGTGCAACTTGAATGTCCGCCTCATCACGTAAAATACGCCGATTTTGATATTGAGCCAGAATATCGGGGTGACTGGGAGCACTTCAATTTTTTCGAACATGAATCCATTGTTACGGAACCCGTGATTCGAGCCTACTCGATGGCCAACTACCCAGAAGAGAAAGGTGTGGTGAAATTCAATATCAGAATCGCTACGCCACCACCGAGATCAACTGGCATTGTGCCTGGGCAGATGTCGTCATATGTGTTCAGCTTGAAACCAGGCGATACTATCCCCGTTTACGGCCCCTTTGGTGAGTTTTTTGCCAAAGACACCGATAACGAAATGGTATTCATTGGCGGTGGTGCTGGCATGGCGCCGATGCGTTCACATATTTTTGATCAGCTTAAGCGCATTAAAACCGATCGGAAAATTAGCTTTTGGTACGGCGCGCGGTCGTTGCGAGAATGTTTTTATGATGATGAGTATGATGCCCTAGCCTCAGATAATGAGAACTTTGAATGGCACTTGGCGCTCTCTGATCCCCAGCCTGAGGACGAGTGGGATGGACTTACTGGCTTCATTCACAACGTGCTTTACGAGCAATACTTGAAAGATCACGAAGCACCCGAAGATTGTGAATACTACATGTGTGGGCCTCCAATGATGAATGCGGCTGTGGTAAAGCTGTTAGCTGATTTGGGTGTAGAGCAAGAGAATATTTTCCTCGATGATTTCGGTGGATAACACAGTAGGTCGCTTTTTACTTGCCGTTTTTAACGTCAGGGTTTGGTTGATCGGCTTGTTTCTTAGCGCCATGCTGACGTTGCTCGGCTGCGGCTCCGGTCCGAACGTTGTGACCCTCTCCGGTGTCAAGTTTGGAACCACCTATAAGGTTATCATTGTGGCGGACCAACCGGTTCCGGAAAACCTTTCGACATTGATCGATGCCGCGCTTGATCGTATCGATGCCTCGATGTCCACCTATATAGCGACATCAGAAATTAGCCGATTTAATGGTCTGGCCGTGGGTGATGAAGTGGCCGTGTCGGATGATTTTGCCCATGTTTTCAAGATCTCTCGAAGTATTTGGAATAAGAGCAATGGTGCCCTAGACCCTACGGTGGGACCGCTGGTTGATCTCTGGGGTTTTGGACCAACGAAAACTGACGATGAAATACCCTCTGCATCGCAGATCTCCCTCGCTATGTCTCTGCGCGGTTTTGACGGCATCAACGTGCGAGAGTCAGTGCAAGATCTGTTAATCTCAAAGAGTCGGCCGACGGAATTAGATTTTTCTGCAGTGGCCAAGGGCTATGCTGTCGATGTTATTGCTGAGTTGCTGGAAATGAATGCCTTGCCCGACTATCTGGTTGAGATTGGGGGTGAAACAAGGGTAAGTGGATTTAACCCCGAAGGTCGTCCTTGGCGTCTGGGGATTCAAGTACCGCAGCTGATCAGCGAAGTGGAAGAGGTGATCGCTTTGGATGGTGGGGCTGTCGCAACATCTGGCGATTATCGTAATTATTTTGAGCGTGATGGTCATCGTTACTCACACACGATTGACCCGCGGACTGGATACCCCATTGAACATTCCACCGCTTCGGTGACTGTGGTAGCAGATAGCTGTGCAGAGGCCGATGCCTGGGCCACGGCACTATTGGTGTTGGGCCACCAAGATGGTATAAAATTGGCCAACAAGTATAACTTGCCAACTTTTATGATTGTTCGGGATGAAAAAGACTTCAAGCGGGTATACAGCCAGTCTTTTGGACCATTTTTAGATGTGCTAGACGATAAATCGATTACTGAGAAGTAGAGTTATGGCCGAAATTTTTCTTTCAATACTGTTCTTTGGACTACTCATCGCCGCCATGGCTGTGGGTGTTCTTATGGGCGGAAAGCCTATATCGGGTTCCTGTGGTGGTGTGGGTGCCGCGTTGGGCGAAGAAGATTACATATGCGATATATGCGGAGGCGACCCAGATAAATGTGAGGAACAAGATGTCACGGTGATAAACGCGTACAACGTTATGGATGCTGAGAAAGAGAGTTTTAAAGCATGACAGATTTTTCCTACGATCTCGTGGTGATCGGCAGTGGTCCTGCAGGTGAGGGCGCGGCTATCAATGCCGTGAAACAAGGCTTGAAGGTGGCGGTGGTGGACGAGCGGCTGTTACCGGGGGGCAACTGCACTCACTTGGGCACCATACCTTCAAAAGCACTGCGTCACTCTGTACGGCGAATGATGCAGTACAACAATATGCCATTATTTCGCTCCATCGGAGAGCCTCGTTGGTTTTCTTTTCCCGAAATGATGGCGGCGGCGGATGATGTCATTACCAAGCAAGTCGAGGGTCGAACAAAAGGCTATGCTAGAAATCGGGTGAGAATACATGTAGGTCGAGCGAATTTTGTTACTAAAACTAAAATTGACGTTACTGCAGAAGATGGTAAGAGTCTAAGCATTAGTAGTAAGTTTTTTTTAATAGCGACAGGCTCGAGTCCCTACAGACCAGACGATATAGATTTTAATCATCCCTGTGTGTTTGACAGTGATACGATTCTGGGACTGGATAACTCGCCCCGTAATATCATCATCTACGGTGCCGGGGTCATTGGATGTGAATATGCCTCGATTTTTTCCGGCCTAGATACACGAGTGGACCTGGTAAATACTCGTGAGTGGTTGATGAGCTTTCTCGACGATGAGATCTCTGATGCACTGAGCTATCATTTGCGTGATCTCAATGTCATGGTTCGTCATAACGAAGAGTATGAGCGGGTCGTGACTAACGAGTCAGGCGTGACATTAGAACTGAAGTCGGGCAAACGCATTCATGCCGAGGCACTTCTTTGGTGTAACGGACGCAGTGGCAACACCAAAGGACTTGGCCTAGAAAATGTAGGTCTGCAAGGTGATGAGAGAGGTCAGTTGGCGGTCAACGAGGACTACCAAACAGCAGTGGACAACATTTATGCGGTAGGTGATGTTATTGGTTGGCCGTCACTGGCCGGTGCCGCCTACGATCAGGGACGCGCTGCTGCGTCTCATATGTGCAAAATGGATGATCAGTATCGGGTTAAGGACGTGGCCACAGGTATTTGGACAATCCCTGAAATTAGTTTTGTCGGTAAAAACGAGAGTGAGCTGACTGAGCAAAAAATTCCTTACGAAATCGGTCGAGCCTATTTCAAAGATACGGCAAGGGCACAGATTTCTGGTGAGGAAGTAGGCATGTTAAAAATTCTCTTCCATCAAGATACGCTCGAGATTCTCGGTATTCACTGTTTTGGTGCTGAGGCCGCAGAAATTATTCATATTGGCCAGGCCATCATGAATCAGCGGGGAGACGCCAATACCATCAAATATTTCCTCAGTACTACGTTTAACTACCCGACTATGGCTGAGGCCTATCGAATTGCCTCCATGAATGGCCTCAATCGAGTGAGACGACAACACAGAGTATTTGAGGAAAAACAGCGTTAACGACTGGACAGCTGTTGGTAGAATTCTCCGACTTGCGCCGTCATGGCGGTTGTTTGTGGTGGGCCTTTCGGGTTTAATCTGGTTATGTTGAAAAATCTCCCCCTGTTCATTGGTTATCGCTATACCAGAAGTAAGCGACGTGAAGGATTTCTCTCCTTTATTTCAGCATTTTCTCTTGGCGCCATGACACTTGGGGTGGCTGCCTTGATTATTGTATTGTCCGTTTTAAATGGATTTGATAGTGAGATAAAACAAAGGCTTCTGAAGGTGATTCCTCATGTCATCAGCGTCGATCCTCAAGGGTTAGATTTGGCTGAATTCAATCGAGTTGTGTCTGTTTTAGAGCGCGATGGCGATATCACTCATGTGGCGCCGCTGGTACAGAGTTTTGTTGTGCTGTCAAAAGGCGGTGAACAAATGGGTGTTAATTTGCAAGCTATAGATCCATCTTGGCCCACAGCTAAATTATTATCCGAAAACATGCTGGTTGGTGATCTTACTGATTTTGATGACGTCGCTTTTCAGGCAATTATCGGTAGTCAAATAGCCAGACAGTTGGGTGTTGGTGTGGGCGATAATCTTCAAATCACGCTACCCCAAGTGAGTGTGACACCCGCGGGAATATTTCCTCGAGTTAAACGCATAACTCTGGTTGGCATTTTTGAGGTGGGCGCGCAGGTAGACGGTTCTGTTATCTTCCTTCACCAGCGAGATGCGCGAAAGTTGTTACGTCTGGGCGATCGTTATCAAGGACTTCAGCTCCAGTTAACCGACGGGTTCTTGGCTGATAGTTGGATAAGCAGTCGGGGTCAACAACTTTTGCCAGCTGCTAAATTGCGCTCTTGGAGTTCTAGCATGGGGCCACTGTTTCAGGCCATGCAGATGGAAAAAGTTGTGGTGAGCTTGCTGCTATCGGTCATCATTGCAGTTGCGGCGTTCAATATCATTGCCAGTCTAGTGCTTATGGTAGCGGACAAGCACCGAGATATCGCTGTCCTGAGAACCATGGGCGCTACCTCCAGCGTTGTGGCGAAAATATTTATTCTTCAGGGTATGACCGTTGCCGGATTTGGCATTTTGTTTGGTACATTGACCGGCTGCACCCTGGCTTATTTCATTGGCGATATAGTCTATATTGTAGAGAGAATGCTCGATGTCCATCTATTTGATCCTAGTATTTATCTGATTAGCAGTTTGCCATCAAAACTTGTCTGGTGGGATGTGCTGGTTGTGGTTATCTCCGCTCTTGGAATCAGTTTTGTTGCCACCTTGTATCCAGCCTGGCGTGCTGGACAGATTCTTCCTGCAGAGGCTCTCAGATATGATCGCTAATCCTATAATTGAAGTTTCTGGCGTCAGCCGACACTACACTCAGGCTAACACTCAGCTGGAGGTTCTGTCCAAGCTAAATTTTTGTCTTCAGAAAGGTGAAAAAGTTGCTATTGTCGGCGTTTCTGGATCCGGTAAGACGACACTGCTCAATCTTCTCGGCGGTTTGGATGATCCCAGTGATGGCACCATTGCCTTAAATGGGCAGTCGTGGTCTAGTTTGCAAGCCTCAGAGCGCGCTAGTTGGCGCAATCAGCATGTGGGCTTTGTTTATCAATTTCACCATTTATTGGGCGAGTTCTCAGCCTTAGAAAATGTGGCTCTGCCGTTGTTAATTGGGAGTTGCTCGGCTGCTGAGGCGAGAGCCAAAGCTTCGGAGTTGCTGCAGCGAGTTGGACTCGGTGAGCGGTTGCACCACCAGCCCGCGGAGCTTTCAGGCGGAGAGCGCCAGCGAGTGGCTGTTGCCAGAGCACTAGCGACTTCGCCATCGGTGGTATTAATGGATGAACCTACGGGTAATCTTGATCCGCAAACAGCCGCCTCTACCTTAGATTTATTAATTGAGCTAAACCATACACTTAAAGTGTCCTTTGTCCTTGTGACTCACGATCGCAGTATCGCTGCGAAAATGGATCGTGTCTTGACGTTGATCAATGGTAGTCTTGTTGAGTTGGATGCGGCCAGTGTATAGGCCTGTCGCGGTCTTTATCGGACTTCGCTATTTTTTCTCCGGAAAGCGCTCTGGAGTGATGGTTTCTTTTATCTCCACTCTGGCGATCGCCGGATTGGTGCTCGGTGTTGGATTGATGATCGTTGTTCTATCAGTGATGAATGGTTTTGATCGAGAACTGCGACAAAACATTTTATCGGTAGTGCCCCACATACAATTGATCCATCAATCTGGTGTTGATAATTGGCCTCAGCAGAAGAGATTGATTGAAAATTTTGATCAGGTGTCCGAAGTTTCTCCCTATGTTCACGTTAACGCACTGATTAACAGGGGACGAAAAGCGCGACCACTCCAGCTTCTTGGTCTGTCATCCGAGGCCATCCCCAGTGGAATTGGAGCAGTACTCAGTAGTTACGCTTTGCAAATGCCCGCGGAAAATGAAATTCTTATTTCAAAGGTGATTGCAGAGGACCTGCAAATCCAACTGGGGCAGTCTATTTCGATTATAGTCCCCGAGAGCAAAAATAGATCCGCCACTGTGCATTCTTTTTTGGTCAGCGGACTATTTGCAACGCGCACTGAGCTTGATCAATCCTTGGCAATTGGATCTTTGTCCAAGATTTCCGAGCTAGCCGGCATTCCAGATCAAATTCAAGGATTTAGAATTCAGGTTGAAGACCAATTCAATGTCCGCGCGCTGGGCTATGACATTATAGAAAAAATGCCTTTTGGTTACGGATTTAGAGATTGGTTTCAGACGCATGGAAATCTTTATCAAGCTATTCAGTTATCTCGTAATATGGTGGTACTACTGGTGTTTCTCATCGTTGCTGTGGCCGCCTTTAATATTGTCTCTATGTTAATGATGTCAGTGATCAATAAGCGCAAGGACATTGCTGTATTACAAACTCTCGGTTGCTCGCGTGCACAGATTATTAATCTGTTCTTGGTTCAGGGAACCACGATTGGTATCGTCGGAGTGTCACTGGGGATTTTATTGGGCATCGTCGGTTGTTACTTCGTCGCCGATGTGGTCAGCTGGTTAGAGTTGGCATTGGGTCGGCAATTTTTAGATACTCAGGTCTACCCGATTGATTATGTTCCGGTAGATTTTCGCTGGAGAGATGCGTTGTTGGTCGCCACTGTCGCCTTTTCGCTCAACAGCCTGGCCACCGTTTACCCCGCATTGCGAGCCAGTGGAACGGTTCCGGCTGACGAGCTACGTTACGAGTAAGTTTTCACTTTTTTTGTTCTTTTCGCATGTTTTTACGCTGCTCCCAGTTTTTTATTACTTTCCAGCGCCATAAAAACTGCACAAAAAAATATCCAATTGAAGCCAATAGCGTTCCTGTTAAAAGACTGCCGACAAAAAGTGGAAGTAATATGTCAGATCCTAGCTGTGAGAACCATTCCCAACTCAGCGTGACAGAAAAATCACTCATCTTTGAGCCTAATATCTGCGTACCTAGCTTGTAGGTAAGATAAAACATGGGTGGGATAGTAATTGGATTACTCAACCAAATAATGGCGATGGCCAGTGGCAAGTTAGCGCCGAGCCAAAAGCACAAGGCAATAGCAATAAAGGTTTGCACGGGTAGAGGAACAAACGCACTAAAGATACCGACAAATACTGCAAGTGATACTGAGTGCTTATTCAAATGCAGTAGGTTTGGATCGTGCGCCAAGGAACCGACCCATTGCAGGGTGGGTCTCTGAAGAAGGCCCCGTATATCTGGCAAAAAACGCCGAATTGTCTTTCTTGGCATAAAGTAAACGTCAGTGTTATCCGGAGAGCATTATTATGCCTCTAAGTCAGCGCAGTAACCAGCTTAGCGCATTTTTACAGCGGACAGAGGCTGCTGAGCAGTATATACTCGCGATCCGTATAAGGTGATCATAGTACAGAACTAATTGGACATTCGATTTGGACAGCATAACTCAACCGGCACTCGCAATTTCCCAACTGTCAAAGACCTACGAGGGAGGTTTCATCGCTCTAAAGGGAATTGACCTTGATGTCGCTCAAGGCGATTTTTTTGCCTTACTAGGTCCCAATGGTGCGGGAAAATCTACCACAATAGGCATTATTTGCTCACTGGTGCGAAAAACGGGAGGGTCTGTGTCTATTTTTGGTTATGACATCGATCAAGACTTCTCAACTGCAAAACAATACATCGGTGTGGTGCCTCAAGAATTTAATTTTAATCAATTTGAAAAGCCCATTGATATCTTAGTGGCTCAGGCGGGTTATTTTGGTATTAAAGCTGATTTGGCATTGCAGCGTGCTGAAAAATACCTACGCCAGCTCGGCCTGTGGGAAAAGAGAAATGATTTGTCGCGTAACCTGTCTGGGGGCATGAAACGACGACTTATGATCGCGCGAGCATTGATACATGAGCCGAAGCTACTGGTGCTGGATGAGCCTACCGCTGGAGTTGATATTGAACTGCGCCGGTCAATGTGGGAGTTCCTAAAGGAAATAAATGCACAGGGCACGACGATTATTTTGACTACTCACTATTTGGAGGAGGCCGAAAGTCTATGCCGCAACATAGCCATAATTGATCATGGCAGCATAGTGCAAAATACGAGCATCAAGGCCTTGCTCAAACAATTAGATCGCGAGACGTTTGTCTTCGATTCTGCAACATTATTGACGGAAACTCCGGTCCTTGAAGGGTATTCAGTCACCCTGGTGGATAGTCACAGCATTGAGGTAGAAGTGCATAAAAGCCAATCGATCAATGAGGTTTTTGACAGTTTGAATGAGCAAAATATTAAAGTGGTCAGCATGCGCAACAAAACCAATCGTCTGGAAGAGTTATTTTTTGATTTGGTGGATAAAAACTTGATTCAGTCAGCCGCAGAGGTAGACCATGAATAGTTACCAAAAATGGATTGCTTTTGAAACTATCCTGCGCCGTGAAATCCGTCGCTTTATGCGCATTTGGCCGCAGACGTTGTTACCTCCGGTTATTACCATCATTCTCTATTTTGTGATCTTTGGACAACTTATTGGTAGCCGCATAGGAACCATGTCGGGATTGCCTTATATCCAATTTGTCGCGCCTGGTTTGATCATGATGTCAGTGATCACCAATTCCTACTCAAATGTAGTGTCATCTTTCTTTGGTTCCAAATTCCAACGCAATATTGAAGAGCTATTGGTATCACCGACGCCCAATTGGATTATTCTTCTGGGCTATATTGCCGGTGGAATGTGTCGAGGCCTTGGCGTGGGCGCTATAGTAACCCTATTGGCACTCTACTTTGCCGATTTTAGTATCCATAATTGGCCCATTACTCTTGCTATAGTGTTGATGACATCGCTTATGTTTTCTTTGGCTGGGTTAATTAATGCGATATTTGCAGCTAATTTTGACGATATTTCTATTATCCCGACATTTGTATTGACGCCATTAACTTATCTTGGCGGTGTTTTTTACTCCATAGAGTTATTGGGAGAGTTTTGGCGTAATTTATCGATGCTCAATCCAGTCCTCTATATGGTAAATGCTTTTAGGTTTGGCATTGCGGGTATCACGGATATCAATGTGGCCTGGTCGTTTGCCATGGTGGGTTTTTTCTCAGTATTACTTTTTTTCTTCGCTCTGCATCTGTTAGAGCGAGGATCTAGGTTGAGAAGCTGATGGTGGATTATTCCCACACGGGCCTGGGCAAGCACACTCAGTATTCCGACCAGTATGATGCTGCCTTGTTAGAGCCTATAGCGCGGTCTAAAGCCCGTCAACAGGAGGTATCACAAGATTTGCCTTTTACAGGCTTTGATCTTTGGACCGCTTATGAAGTGTCTTGGCTCAATCCCGATGGCTTGCCTCAGATAGCTGTTGGAGAGTTTAGTTTCCCCTGTACCAGTGATGCTATTATTGAGTCTAAATCCTTTAAGTTATATCTCAATTCGTTCATCCAGACGTCTTTTGAGTCTCAACAGAGCGTGAAGGACATACTGATCAGGGATCTGTCTGCCGCTTGTGGTGCAGCGGTTGAGGTTACGTTGTATGGAGTGGCTGAGTATGCCGGTTTCAATCCCATTGGCGAGCCAAAGGGTGTTTGTTTGGACAATAGCTCGGTCATTATTGATACCTACACACCTAACGCAGGTTTTTTAACGGCTAATAAGGGCGATAAAGCCACCGAAATACTGTACTCACACCTGTTAAAGACCAATTGTCCCGTCACTGATCAGCCCGATTGGGCGTCGGTTTATGTTGACTACAGTGGGCCAAAAATCGATAGAGATGGATTGTTAAAATATTTCGTCTCTTACCGTCAGCATCAGGATTTTCATGAACAATGCGTGGAACAAATCTTCAGTGATATTTTGCAGCGTTGTCATCCTTCTCAGCTAAGGGTGTATGCCCGCTATATGAGGCGAGGAGGGCTGGACATCAATCCATTCCGCAGCACCACGCAAACCAGACCGCCGCGCTTGCGTCAGGTGCGCCAGTAGCGATCTCAAGACAAACTGGCCCTCATGAATTCTGCCAGTAATCCGATCGCCTGATCCTGCCTGCGATTATTGCCCATAATTAGATTGATGTTCACCTGCCCAAGGTCTGGGAGTTGCGCTGATGGCGGTATAATTTTCAGGTTGTTTGGCACTGTGCTGCGCGCCAGAACTGTGACGCCAAGATTTTCCTGAATAGCGTACTGAATACCAGTAAGATCTGGGTTGGTGTAAACAATTTGCCATGGCAGGTTCTGAGCGTCGAGTGTTTTAATGGCAGTGTGACGATAAATACATCCTTCGGCCGCAACGATGAGTGGCACAACTTGAACCTTAATTGTCTTTTGCTCCACACCGGCGACCCAGACCAAGTCGTCGGTTTTGATTAAGTTTGATTGTTCGCCGGTGACTGTATCGCCCAGAGCTAAGATTAAATCATGGTTGTCCCGCCCAGTCCGAGTCAATAGGTGCTTACTAAGCTCACAGTTAACTTCTAATGTCACGTTGGGATAGGCTTTGGCGAATCGACTGACAATCTTCGGCAGCAATAGGGTGGCAAATTCGCTGGGAATACCTAAGCGAATTTTGCCTGCTACTGCACTTTTAGAAAACTGACTTATGGCTAAATCATTCAGCGATAGGATTTTCTCGGCGTACTCATATAAGGTGATACCTGCGGTAGATAATTCAAGATTCTTGCCCGTTCTGATGAACAGTGTCTCTCCCACCAATTGTTCGAGTCGTTTGACCTTCAATGTCACAGCGGGCTGTGAACGCCCGAGCAATTCGCCTGCGCGGGTAAAGCTTCTGAGATGAGCCACGCTAACAAAGGCGCGCAGTAAGTCAATGGACAAATTCTTCATAACAGATCTCAGGGCGTTAATTCAAAGTATTAATTTTTTAAATAGTAACATTTTAGTTATTAATTTCACATATTTCTTTACTATACTTATTATTGGAGCTTCTTGCTTTTATCGGTTGCTACATCTAAGGGAAATGCATGTCCGACAATTCAGAGCCTAGACAAACACAGCTTTACCAACACCATGTCTCTGCTGGCGCCAAAATGGTTCCTTTCGCTGGTTATTTAATGCCTCTGCAGTATTCCGGCGGCATCATGCAAGAGCATCTTCACACTAGGGCGAAAGTGGGTTTATTCGATGTCTCCCACATGGGTCAACTGGTGATTCGGGGCCCCTCCGCAGCGACTGCACTGGAATCTCTAGTACCGGTAGATCTTGAAAAGCTGAGCAAGGACCAAATGACGTACGCCCTGTTCACCAGTGAAGCTGGCGGTATTCTTGATGATCTGATCATCACTCGTTGGGATGAAGAGACATTTTTTCTGGTAGTCAATGCGGCGCGTAAAGCGCAGGATCTTGTGCATCTTCAACAGCACTTAAGTTGCCAAGTTGAGGTACTCGATGAGCGCAGTCTTATTGCGGTTCAAGGCAAGGGTGCAAGGGAATTGTTGTCAAACTTACTGCCGACGCTAGCATCACTCAGTTTTATGAACGGTAGCTCTGCAGATATTGGCGGCATTCCTTGTTACGTATCCTGCTCGGGATATACGGGCGAAGATGGTTTTGAAATTTCTGTGGCCAATTCAGATGCTGAAGAATTAGCAGATAAACTGTTGTCTTACGATTGTTGTCAGTGGGTGGGTTTAGGTGCACGGGATTCCCTTCGCTTAGAAGCGGGACTTTGTCTCTACGGTCATGATATGGACGACAAGACTACACCCATGGAGGCCAACATAGGGTGGAGTATCAGTCAATCTCGGCGTCTCAATGGAGCCAAAGCCGGAGGGTTTCTGGGGCATGAACCTATTCTTTCGCAGTTATCTGATGGTGTCGGGAGAATCCGAGTGGGTTTTACAATTGATGGTCGAGCACCGGTGAGAGAGGGGGCAGATATCGTTGATGAGAGTGGACAGGTGGTTGGGCAAATTACCAGCGGTGGGTTTTCGCCTTCATTGCAGCAACCCATTGCCATGGGTTATGTACCCAGGGAACTCTCAATGGTAGGAACAGTGTTGACTGCAATGGTGAGAGGTAAGCCGAAGGTCATAACAGTGTCGACAATGCCTTTTGTGCGACCAAATTATTATCGTGGCAAATAAAAAATAATAAGGGCTAAGTATGCAGACAATTTTTTATACTAGAGACCATGAGTGGCTAGGGTTTCTCGGTTCT
>Ga0206125_10000926_pt1 | contig 36690 bp, 31 predicted proteins | sample Helgoland_Spring_4_FD_148598 | JGI IMG/M metagenome (GOLD analysis project Ga0206125, IMG submission 148598) | Pelagic subsurface seawater microbial communities from Kabeltonne, Helgoland, North Sea - Helgoland_Spring_Bloom_20160331_1 | ecosystem: Environmental > Aquatic > Marine > Epipelagic ... | reverse complement strand
TCAATTCCCCGTGTGGGAATATATGTTCTTATAGCTCAGTTGGTTAGAGCATCGGTCTTATGAGCCGAAGGTCTGCGGTTCGAGCCCGCATCTGAACACGTATGGGACATAAAATAGTTCGCCTCCGCGTGGTGTGTCCTGGATAGATGAAACAAAATGAACTAATTATTAATTTCCATCTTTATGGTCCTGTTCCAATTACATCCCTGAATGTTTATATGTATTGGAATGGAAGAATTTGATTTCGGAACAAATCTTATTTAAATTAAATACCTTTTATTGCGGTCCCTAACCATTACAGGGTGAGAGAAATGGGCGCTTCCTACTTGGCGCAAAAATAATGTTCTGGAGACTTTCCATCTCTGGGCATTATTGGTAAAGTAGGTCTTCGATGCGTATTCATAATAAGGGAAATTTTGTTAATACATTGAAGGCAATTATAGATATATGAATTATGTGTTTGAATCATTTCGTTAATTCGGATGATAAAAACCTTAGTAAACCATGTCTACTATATTAATGCTATGATTTAGAGGTTAGTCTTATCCTCTATTTGAATATATATGGAGGTTATCGTAATGTTTTGGATAAAACGACTTTAATAAGTACTTTGGAGGGAAGTTTGTAAAAAATAGATAAAGGGGACGCCCTTTTTTTTATATTACATTTTTCAAAAAAAAATATTTTTTTTTGTTGCACGTAATATGTAAAAATGAAAAAATTGATTCTATTTTTATTTGTTATATTTGTTAACAAAACAATGACAACTATGATTAATCAACAACTAAGTATTTATATCCCCCACGTCTTTTCCAACATCACCAAGGAGCGAATTGTTGATGTGTTTGAGACACAGAGTGTGGGAATGGTAGAGAGAGTAGATTTTATTCCTAAGAAGGGGAAGGATGGGAAGGAATATAACACGGCGTTTATCCATATGAAGGCATGGTATAATAATGAATGTGTTGTTAATCTTCAATCTAAGATTAAAACATCTAATTCTACTGCTCGTATCGTTTATGACGATCCTTGGTATTGGAATTTATATGAGAATATGAATCCTCGTTCACTTAACGAGCTTAAGTTGGAGGAGAAGATTTATAATCAGAACATTCATATTAACAAGCTTACAGAGGAGGTTGTGAATCTTACGACAGAAGTACAGAAGAGTGATGCTTTTACTCAATATCTTGAAGATGAATTGAATCGTGTTAATGCTAATTTATTTCAACTCAGAGATGAACTTGGATTAAATATGAATCCGGCACCTCCTATTCCAGCAGGATATTGGGTTCAATGTGCTCCTCAACCATCATCTCCAGTTTATGAACAAGTGAAAATGACACGAACTGATTCTGTAGATAATGGTGTATCGGCTTCAATTGCCGAGGAACTACAGCAATACAGAAATCCTGATGAACCAATGACACTTTCTGAGCTTGATGTAAATTAGGAATAAAAATATTCCTTCAAAGGTAAGTAAACAAAAAAAAACAAAAAAAAACAAAAAAAAACAAAAAAAAACAAAAAAAACAAAAAAAAACAAAAAAAACAAAAAATCTCCATCGTATAACAAAAAACACACAAAAAGGAGAAAAAAACCCGGTTAGCTCAGTTGGTAGAGCGCACGCCTTTTAAGCGTGTGGTCGTGGGTTCAAGCCCCACATCGGGTGATAGTGATGAAACCACTTAAAAAGTTTCAAATGTTCTTGTAGCTCAGTTGGTTAGAGCATCGGTCTTATGAGCCGAAGGTCCACGGTTCGAGCCCGTGCCTGAACACTTATCTTCCATAGCTCAGTTGGTTAGAGCGTGCGACTGTTAATCGCGAGGTCATAGGTTCGAAACCTATTGGAGGAGTATAGACCTGAATATGTCGTTAAACTGTTTCATGCCCGGTTAGCTCAGTCGGTAGAGCGCACGCCTTTTAAGCGTGTGGTCGTGGGTTCAAGCCCCACATCGGGTGCAGGGCAATAAGGGACGCCCTACCAAAGTCCCCCACCAGGGATCAAATCAGATATCCCGAACGGTCTAGAACTGAGTGGCCGTATAAGTCTCAGAAAATCTCCAATTTTAAAGGAGGTTTGGAAGGAGTAAAAATATAAAAGCTCCAAATAGAGGAAATGGAGGGACATACCCAAACCATTAAATGGAAATGTTTAAAATTTTGATCATTTTAAGATTCAAAAATAAAAAAAACGACGGCATTTAAATGGTTGTTAACAAGATAATGCCGCCATAACATTAAAAAGCATTTGAGTTAATAGGTGTCTCACAGTTTTAAGCGAGGAGAGGGGCTTAAGACCGACCTGATATGTCGTAAATAACTAGTCAAAAATAGTTGGCATCTGGCGACCACAGATGATTATAAATGGGGGAAAAGATTGAAGCTCATTTGTAGCTGAAAATCTTTTTTTTCTTTTTTCCCAGTTTTTCTTTTTTTCTTTTTTTCATAAAATTGATTATAAAATTATATTGATTTTATAATCAAATTAATTAGAATGCCTTCCACAAGAAGAAATAACAGAGAAAATAAGGACGAAAATTTGTCCACTGATGTTGAAGAAGAGGATGATGAATGCAGTATTGGTAATAAAATGTCTATGACGAATGCTGATGTAGAAGAGGAAGATGAAATTGGTAGAGAGATTAGTAGGACTCCTAGTCGAAGACCTAGTTTTTCAGAGGATAGTATAAATACTTATATAAATAAAAGTTATTTTGAGATTCTGTTTTGGGACATGTGGTCTATTGGAAAAATTTATTTGCTATGGGTTTTCATCCATTTTGTATCCACTAATTTGTATGCTTATCATTGTACACATTTGTCTTTTTATGGGCTAATGTCTACGCCCTTTCTAGTAGTCGCTCCGCATTGTACGGCGCTAAATTGGATCATTAATTGGACGCATGGAAACATTAAAAATATGTGGCTTACCTTGGGATCATGGCTTATTGCTAAAATTGTGGATATGCATTAAAAAATAAAAATAGAAAGTAAATTTGTTGTTATATTTTTTTTTCATTCAAAAATGTATAATGAATGTTGTAGTGATATGTGAAGAAAATAATATAAATAAAGTCCCTTCATTACATAATATACATAAACAATTTATGCCTTTGGTAAATGGTAAATCTACATTTAAAAATATATTACTTGGGTTTGAATATCTAAAGACAGATGATCTTCTTTTTCAAAAATCAATTGAAATAAATAGATATATTATTATTTGTAATAAAGAACATCATTCCATAGTTGAAGAACAAATAAAAGAATTAGAATTAGCAGAACATTATACAATTGTGACAGAACCTATGGGAAAAGATACTGCAGCTGTAGTTGCAACTGCAGCTTTAATGGGTGATGGTGAGGATATTTCCCTAGTTGTTCCTTGTGATGACCATGTTTTTAACGACGAAGAATTTTGTAATGTAGTAAAAATGGGATACAATAATTATGTAGACAATACAATTAGTACCTTTGGAATGAATCCAAAATATCCTGAAATATTTATGTTTCAAAATAGAACAATGATAAGATGTTTTGAAAAATATGCATTGGGTATATTTACACCATGTTTAGATGCGGCAATTAAATCATTAGGTACAATAGACGATCATACAATTCATTTAGATGAAGAAGAATTTTTAAAGTGTCCTAAAATTTCCATGGAATATGCAATTATAGATAATTTAATAAAGGATACGTCATCTGATATAAAAGTAATTAACTTAACGTTTTTTCTTGAATAAATGTAATGGTTTTTTCCTTGTTTTCGTAATCTCCACATTTAACCCATTTGTTTGGTTCATTATTTTTGTAGTTGGTGAAAAAATCTTTGATGATGGATAAGGTATTTTTATTCACATCATCAATATCCTTAATATTATTGTTTTCTCTGTCTACTTTTGAAATTGGGAGAGCAATGACTTTTTGATCCATACCATTTTCATCTTCGGTAATTAACATACCCAATACTCTACATTTAACATAAGAACCAGGAAAGAAAGGAGTAGAATTAATAATTAAAACATCAATTGCATCTCCATCATCGGCAAGAGTATTGGGAATATAACCATAATTGCCTGGATAATGCATGGCTGTCGCTAGAACGCGATCCACCATTAATTTATTGTTTTCAAATTCATATTTGACATAAGATTTATAAGAAATTTCTACATGAACTTCAATAGTTGACATTATATATTATAATGTTAGAATAAAAAATTGTTATAATTAAAAATATTTAACTATAGTATCATGTGCGGTATTATTGCTTCTATAGGAAAAGAGAATTCTTTTTTTCATTGTTTATGCGGTTTAAAACAACTTCAAAATCGCGGATATGATTCCGCTGGAGTTTGTTCTATCATTGACGATCAATTTGTTACTACAAAATATGCTTCAATAAACAAAGAATCAGCATTAATAAAAGTAGAAAATGAAAAGAAAAAACATGAAGACGCTCATGTAAGTATTGGACACACTAGATGGGCAACACATGGAGCAAAAACGGACCAAAATTCTCATCCTCATATTTCAAGTGATGGTGCTTTCTCTTTAGTTCATAATGGAATCATAGAAAATTACGCCGAATTAAAAGAAATGTTAATTGAAAATGGATTTACATTTCAATCACAAACAGATACAGAAGTGGTTGTAAATTTAGTAGCTTATTTTTATAATCTACATGACAACAATACTGTTATTGCAATTCAAAAAACGATTGAGAAATTAGAAGGAACTTGGGGTCTAGCTATTACTTGCATAAATGAACCAGATAAATTATATGCAACAAGACATGGAAGTCCGATTTTAGTTGGTCATACGGATGAATTAGCTATTGTAACATCAGAACAAAGTGGATTTTGTAATCAAGTGAAGAACTATTTTATATTACAAAATATGGATATTTGTATGATTCAAAAGAAAGGCGATAAAGTGGAAGTTTATTCTAATGAAACATATGAAGTAAAGAAACTCAAGAAAGGAGAGAATGTTATGACTCCTGACCCATGGCCTCATTGGACTATTAAAGAAATTCATGAACAAACCGAATCATGTTTAAGAGCAATTAGTTTAGGAGGAAGATTATATTCAAATGATGAAGTAAGATTAGGAGGATTAGAAAGTAGGAAAATGGAACTAATGGGAATAAATCATATTATTTTACTTGGATGTGGAACTTCTTATCATGCAGGAATGATTGGTATGAACTATTTTAAAGATTTAGGGGGTTTTCATAGCGTTCAATTATTTGATGGGGCAGAATTCGGTGAAAAGGATATACCCAAACAAGGAAGAACAGCATTAGTATTATTATCACAATCAGGAGAAACAAAAGATTTACATCGTTGTATTCAAATAGGCAAAGAAAATGACCTGTTTTTAATAGGTGTTGTAAATGTAGTGGATTCACTCATTGCTCGTGAAGTTCATTGTGGATGTTATTTAAATGCAGGTCGTGAAGTAGCTGTCGCTTCTACAAAAGCATATACTTCTCAAATCATACTATTAAATATGATGGCTATATGGTTCGCTCAAACAAAAGATATTCATTCCCATAAACGAGCACAATATATTCAAGATTTGCGTAATTTACATATGGATATTAAAAAAACCATTGAAATATGTGAAACAAAAATAGATGAAATTGTTCCCTTATTCGAACATAGTAGTTGTTTTTTATTGGGAAAAGGGAATGGTGAATCTATTGCTCGTGAAGGAGCGTTGAAAATTAAAGAAATTTCTTATATACATGCTGAAGGTTATAGTACAAGCAGTTTAAAACATGGACCCTTTGCTCTATTAACAAAAGGATTTCCGGTGATTTTAATTGCTCCAGATAATGAATATTATGCTAAAAGTGAAAATGCATATGAAGAGATAAAATCAAGACATGCAACTATTATTTATATTACGGATAAAGAAGGCGTAGAGAAAGAAAATATGATAAGAATTAAAAAAAATGGAAGCTTTCAAGATTTTTTGAGTATTCTTCCATTGCAAATATTGGCTTATAAATTATCATTAGCTCGTGATTTGAATCCTGATATGCCTCGTAATTTGGCGAAAGTGGTTACTGTGGAATAAATTTTAGTAAAATATAAATATATACTATGAACTCAATAGTTGATACTATATATGTCGTAAATATGAAAAAAGATGTAGAGAGATTGAATACTTTTAAAAAGCAATTTGATTCAAAATTTTCCTATGAAATTGCAGAAGGCATAGATGTTATGTCATCAAATTATATTCACTTTTATAATGAATGGAAAAAAAATAACAATTTTGAAATAAGCCGAGATAATTTTGATTGGGAATATTATGTGAATCGATATGAAGATTTAAAGAAAGCTAGAATTAATACACGAGATAAAGCATGGAATCATTGGATCAAAAATGGAAAAAATGAATTGCGATCTTGTAATTCAAAATGTGATATTGTTAATAAGGGTCAATTAGGATGTTTGTTGTCTCATATCCATATTTTAAAGGACGCGCAAGAAAAAAAATATAATTCCATACTTATTCTAGAAGATGATGTTATTATTACGAAAAATTATAACGATGAAACACTACAAAAATTAAAAACTTATACTGAAAAAAATACATGGAAACTTATTTATTTAGGCGCAGGACAGCATGAATGGAATAACATAGAATATATAGAAGATTATTATTATGCAAAAAAAAGTACAGGGACTTTTGCATATATGGTTCATAGTTCATTTTATCAAATATTATTAAATGAATTTGAAAAAATGTCTAAACCTGTAGATAATTATCTAGTAGATATTCAAAGTAAATATAATAAAGAAATTTTAGTAAAAAATCCCAACATGATAATATGTAATTTAGAGGATAGTAATATTAGTGATAAAAGAAATCATGAAATTTGGTTTAAAAAATTTAAATGGATAATGTAATATATAATGTAATATATAATATATTTATAATTATTATTTATGTATATAAAATAATGAAAAAATATATTATATGATAAAAGATAAAAAAATATTAATAATTGGAGGTACTGGTTCATTAGGAAATAAATTAACTCAGAGATATATGGATAATAACGAAATATACTTATATTCAAGAGATGAATGTAAACATTGGGGAATGACTATTGAATATAATCATCATAAAAATTTACATTTTATTATAGGTAATATTGCCGATAAAGAAAAAATAAAACAAACAATTGTTCGTCATAATTTTGATATAATTATTATGGCAGCTGCATTAAAACATATTGATAGATGTGAATACGAAACAGATCAATGTTTACATACAAATTTATTAGGAACAAAAAATGTTTTAGATGAAATAGAAAATAATTTAAAACTTTTAACTAATCTTAAAAAAGTATGTTTTATTAGTACTGATAAAGCATGCAGTCCTGTAAATGTTTATGGAATGACAAAAGCTATATCCGAATGTTTAATGATGGAAAAAGCCAAATTTATTCCTTCTATTAAATTTGTATGTGTTCGTTATGGAAATGTTTTAAATTCAAGAGGAAGTATAATACCAATGTTACATAAAATGGGACAAGAAAATAATATTAAACATTTTACTATAACAAATCGTAATATGACTCGGTTTGTAATGACATTAGATCATAGTGTTGATTTAGTAGAACATGCTTTATTATGTGCTGAGAGCGGTGATGTTGTAATTCCAAAATTAATTTCATGTGTAGTAATAGATTTAATTGAAATTTTTTCAGAAATATATAATAAACCAATTGTTGATGGTATATTGAGACCGGGTGAAAAAATGTTAGAATCATTAATAAATGAAACACAATCGATGCGTTTAAAATATGGTACAGATGGATATATGTATATAAAAGCTCCTTACACAAATTATATGACAACAGAAAATATTCGTGATTATAATAGTACAATTAATCCATTATCAAAAGAAGAATTAAAAAAATATTTATTAGATTTAAAATTAATTTAATAATAAATAGAAGATTTTGTATTTATATTAATCTATAATTAATATAAATATGAAAGTTATCATAATTGCAGGCACAAGACCAGAAATTATTCGTTTAAGTAATACAATAAATCTTTGTAGAAAATTGTTTGATACAACATTAATTCATACAGGGCAAAATTACGATAAAAATTTAAATGAGGTTTTTTTTGATGACTTAGATATTAAAGCACCAGATATATATTTAAATTGTTCAAAAACTAATTGCTGTAGTACTGTGGGAGATATTATTACAAAAACCTATGATATATTTTTAAAACAAAAACCTAACGCTATACTAATTTTGGGAGATACAAATAGTTGTTTATGTGCATATAGTGCAAAAAGATTAAAAATCCCTATTTTTCATCTAGAAGCTGGAAATAGGTCATTTGATCCTAATGTACCCGAAGAAATTAATCGCAAAATAATAGATCATTTATCAGACGTAAATATGTGTTATATGGAACATGCAAAAATAAATTTATTAAAAGAAAATTATAAATCTGAATATTGTTTTGTAGTTGGTTCGCCTATGAGAGAAATTTTTAATGGTATAAAAGAAAAAATAAATTCTTCGAATATTTTGAATAAATTTAATTTAATACCAAATGAATATTTTGTATGGAGCACACATCGTGAAGATAACGTAGATAACATTACTAATTTTAATTGTATGATGGATTCTCTTTTACAATTATCCAAAAAATATAATAAAAAAATAATATTTGGTGCTCATCCAAGAGTAGCTACCAAAATAAAAAATCTAAATATTAATGATGACAATATTATAATTACAGAACCGTTTGGTATTTTGGATTATTATAAGCTATTATTAAATAGTTTATTAGTTGTATCGGATAGCGGGACTATATCAGAAGAATCAAATATACTAGGTTTTAAATCCGTATTATTAAGATATTCAACCGAACATCCTGAAACAGTCGAATCTGGAAGCATTATTTTAGGTAATATTGACTGGAATAATTTACAAACTTCGATTGATGTATCACTTGCATTAAATACTAATCATAATAAAATAATAAATTACGAAGATACAAATTTTTCGGAAAAAGTATGTAAAATTATATCGGGTTATCATAGTATAGTAAATAAAATGCTTTGGATGAAACATTAATAAATAAATAATTTTTTATAAATAAATTATTTATTTAACATAATTTATATTCTTTCATTTCATCAATTTGTTCTTTTAAATCAGGAATATTAAATTCATTATTTGTTTCATGTATCGTTGAAATACTTTTGTCTGTTCCTAATTCAGCGTCAAATGGATTAATTATAATATTTAATTCATATGTGTCGTTTATCATAGATACTAGTTCATATTTACTAACAGTACGGGGACTAAATATATGGCGAACACCATTCCAATAATTATTATTTTCTATTATATTTTTAATTATTTTAGATAATTGTAAACAAGTAACACCATTCCACATATGATTTGTAAATCCATTTATAGTATTATTTTTATTTGACATTACCCATTCAACAAGAGAGCGTTTATTATTTATTTCTTCCCCAATAATTGATGTTCTTAAAATAGTTGCTTTACATAATTCTCCTAAAGATTTAGATATTCCATAATCATTTATTTCATCGTGTAATGAATTTTCATCATATTTGCCATCTTTTCCAGAAAAAACACAATCTGTAGTTATATGAATCATTTTTGCTCCATATTTATCACATATTTGACTTAAAATAACAGGAAATAATGAATTAATAGTAAAATATAAACGTGTATCAAGTCCTCTTTGTTTTGAAGCCTGTGGTACCACGCCTGCACAATTGATGACAATATCATCTTTTTGTATATTTTTTTCCTTTAATAAAGATGTTAAAGTATCAATATTGGTGTTACTCAAATCATAATCTTTTCTTGTTAAGGATATAATTTCATATTTTGTTGATAGATATGATTTAACATAATTTCCTAACATTCCGTTTGAACCAAATATAAATAATTTCATTTATATTTTATATATATAATTTATAGTTTTTTATTATCAAATGTTTACTTATTTTTTAGGATATAATTCATTATATATCATATAATCTAAATATTTACTTATTTTTGGAGATATAAATTTAATTGGTTTTAAATATTCATCTACAAAACTTTCCATAGATAAAATTTCTTCAGATCCATTATTTAATTTTTTTATTTTTTCATAAAAGTTAGCATCTTTTAATTTTTTGTCAATAATATCTTCATTAATTAATTCAGATATAAAATATTTAGATATAAAAAAAACATCATAACGACTTGAACCATGATTAGAAATTCCACTATAACATTTTTTTTTATTATTTATTATATTATATATAATTTCATTTATATTAAATATTTTATGTCCATTTTCAATATAATCCCATTCTTTCCAATGACTATTTATATAAAGATCTGGCCTTAAACAAATTATTACATCATAATTAATATTATTATCTTTTTCATATTTTCTTACATATTCAGATAATGCTTTATTGCGTAAAAAAGGTAAATTTTGTGTCATATGTTTTAAATCATGTATAAAATATATATTATTGTTATATGCTGGTTCATTAATAAATAATTTTAATTTATCTCCAAATTTTTCTTTAAAACTATCATAAAAAAAGTTAGAATTATTTTTATAAATATTATCACAAATTAAATCAAAATTAGCACTGAAATAGGGGTTCTTATCATAATTATCCCACCGGTGCAATATTCTTTGTTTTTCTTTTTCAAAAACTTCAACGTAATTATTTGGAACATGTTGTTTTAGTTCTGGTTGTGATAAAAAATATTTATTAAAAACTTTATCAACATTAATATTATTTGTAAACATTCTATAGTTTATGGATGTGTTTATATTAGCAAAAACATGATAATTAATTTCAGTATTTTTATCTAATTCATTAAAAAAATGTTGCGTATGAGTTTTAAAATCACTGTCAAATGATTCGTATGATCCTATATAACAAAAACATACATTATATTTTGTCATTATTATAATAATGATAAAATATATTTTTTATTTAATTTAAATTAGAGTAATGATATTTTTCTTTATCAGATAAAGATTTCATATTAGTAAATGTATTATATAAAGAAGTTTCATCTAAAATTTGTTCAAAAGATTTAGGATGTATATTATATATACCTTGAATTACATTTATATTTTTTTTTGCTTCATCTAAATGATAATCATCACAAAATTTTAGTAATAATTTTATTTTTTCATCGTCTATATGTATATTGTTTATTGAATTTAAATATAATAAAATATTATTCATTGATAAATTACCACAACCTCTACCTAGTCCATATATAGAAGTATCTATATAATTTATATGTAAATTAATAGCTTCTAATGCGTTAGAAAATCCATTTCCAATATTTTCGTGAATATGATACCCTATAGGTATATTTAAACAACTTAAATTACTTATAATAAATTTTAAAATTTCATTTGATTTTATAGGCATCATATTTCCATAACTATCAGCAATACATAAATAGTCAAAAATATCATGATTTAAAAATATGTTATTAATAACATCATTTAAGTCATCAGTTGTATAAGACGATATTACTATTAAATTTAATGATATTTTATAACCCAATTTTTTTACTTTTTTACAATATTCTATACATTCACTAATACCTTCTTTATATGATGTAATTCTAATTAAATCTATTTTTGTAAATTCTTGTGGTTTTAAATTTTCAATATTATATTTCCAATAATCTATCATAACCGATATTTTACATTTTTTTTTTGGAAAATTTTTCAATATATCTTGTGGTAAATTTCTCCATATACCACTTCCTTCTTCTTTTAAATTATCATTTAAAAAATAACCTAATTCAAAATATTCATAATTTAAATCTGATATTAAATTATACAAATTTACAACATATTCATAATCCCAATTCCAATTATTGATAAAGCCACCATCTCTTATTGTAACATCAATAAAATTTAATTTTTTATTTTTTTTAAAATTATCATTATATATAATTTCTCCTGTCATAAAATCTAACGAAGTATCAATATCAATTTCATTATATTCTGTTGTATTATTAACAAAAATAGGATTATAACCAATTGTATATCCTCTTTCAATCATTACCTTAGTTGGAAGAATATTACAACCAAAATTAACTGAAAAAATATTATCAGGTAAATCTTGACTTCTAGGAAATTCTTCTATTTTATAATTTAATGGTTCATTATTCATCCATAAAAATTCTTTAAGTTTATTTTTTGTAATTACACAATCATATAAATCCGAATTTATATTCTTATAAGAATCTATTATATATTCAAAATGTTGAATAGAAATAAAAGGGCTAGTTACTGGTGTATATATAATATGTTCTGTTTTTACTTGATTAGCTATATATGAATTCCAAATATTACCAGGACATTCACTACTACAATAATACTCTGGTCTATCTAAAACTTCTATATCTAATATTTTACCTATTACTTTTGCTTTTGGACAATCAGTAGATAATATTATTTTATCTATTCCTTTTACTTTTTTTAATACTTTAATTTTTAATACTAATAAATTAGTATCACCAAAAGTTTTTGTATTTTTATTAGGACATCTTACAGAACCTTTTCGTAATGGTATTATTGCTGTAATTTTTCCATTTTTATAATCATAATTATTTTTATATTTTTTAGTTTTATTATGTTTAATAACATATTCACAAAAATCTCGAATACAGCCTTCTCCTCCATTTTTATTTGATATAAATGTTGCGATTTTTAAACATTCTTCATGAGCATCATTTGGACATCCTGAAATATATACATTTTTCATTACTTCTATATCATTAATATCATTTCCAATATATGCAACATTATTTAATGTAATATTTAACATATTACACCATTTTTTTAATATATTTAATTTATCATTTGATCCTAATGATATATAATCTATATTCAAATGTTCTAAAATTTTTTTTTGTGAATTATTATTTTTATATCCTGAAATAACACCAACTTGTATATTATTATTTTTTAACATTTTAATACCCATTCCGTCCTTAATATTATAACATTTAAATATTTCTCCATTCACATCAAAATTAACTTGATCGTTTGTAAAAACACCATCATAATCGCATACTAATAATTTAATTTCCATTATAGTATATTATGTTAAATAATATTTTAACAAAAAAATAATAATATATTACATATATGTAATATATTATTATTTATATTTATGTTATTAAAGAACATATTTTATTTTTCAATTCACATATATTATTAATTTTTCTATTACCAATATTAATATTTATTGGATTTATTTCACAATCTAAAGTAATAGAATTAGCTAATATTATAATGTTATCTTTATTAAATAATATATTCCTTCCTAAAAAGCGTATATATTCATCCTCTAATATAAATATTTTTCCTGTTCCTTTATTAAAAAAACAATTCAACGCACTAGCACCTGAATGTGTTATAATAATTTCATAATTATTCATAATATTACATTTTTCTTGATAATTTTTATTTGATAATTCTACTATATCAAAATTATTATTTTTTAAAAAATCAATAAAAATATTTTCATTTGTAATTTGACGATGTTGTTCATTGTTTAATTTTACATTTGAATCATTATTTGAATTATCATATATATTTTTTGAAATATATAAATATTTATTTTTATTTATAATTATTTCTGGATTTAATGAATAGAATATATTACGTATAAAATTTTGAAATTCTATATTTATTGGTAAATCAATATTTTTTACATTTAATCCATAATATATATTTTCATATATACATTTTTCGTCTATAATTTCTATTTTAATGTCTTTATTATTTAAAAAATCACAAAATACTCTTGAATGGTTAATATAATCATAAAATCGTTTTGTTGGAACTAATATGGTAATATTTTTATTTAAAACATTTGAAATATAATTATAATAAAAATATGTAATAAATATTGTATCTACCAAAAAATGAAAATAATTGTAATTTAATGAATTAAGTAATAAAAATGAGCCATCTTTATTAGAAAATGATGATATTAATTCATTTTTTTTATTTAAAATACTTGTTATATTTTCTAAATTATCATTAAAATTATATCTATTACATAATATATATTTATTATTACTTTTTATTAATATTTCAGAAGTGATTTCATCAGATACTGTTTCTTTTTTGCAAAAGATAATGCTGGAATTATCATATTTATACAAGAATAATTCATCTGACTTATTAAATGTATATTTTATACTATCATTATAGTTATAATCAGCTATAATATTATTTTCCAATAATATATTTTTAACATTATTATCAGACATTATATTATATTATAATATAATATAATGTCTGATAATAATGAAAAATTATGTTATATAATTCCATTCAGAGAAAGATATAATAACTTAAAAGATATATTAGATGGTTTAATAATTTTACAAAAAGAAACAACGTTAAAAATAGATGTATATGTTATTAATCAAAGTAATAATTATTTATTTAACAAAGGAATTTTATTTAATTCTGGATTTATAGAAATAGGTAAAAATTATAAATTAATTTGTATGGGGGATTGTGATTGTATTCCAATTAGTGATAACAATAGAATCGATAAAAACGAATTATCTAAAAAGTATAGCTATACAAATTTTTCATTTGTTAACGAGGTTTCCCATTTAGCTAGTTTTGTAGAGCAATGGGATTTTGTAATTGAAGATGGAGATAAAAATAAAAATGGAATATTATGCAGTGATATAGATTTTTTAAAAACAGAACATAGTGGAGGTTGTTTATTATTTAATTCTAATTTTTATAAAGAAATAAATGGATTTAGTAATAATTATTTCGGTTGGGGTGGTGAAGATTGTGATAATGGATATAGAATTATGCACTATATGCGAAATAGGACAAATGAAATTATAAAGTATATACAAGATAATATAAATAATAATATACAAAAAAATATAATTAAAGAAGATATTGAAAATTTACCAAATATTGAGTATTCGATATATCGTTTTTTATTACTAATTTTTAATAGTTTTAATGAAACTGAAATTAACAAAGTAGATTTTTTACAAAAAGTATTATCATATAATTATGAATTTCCACATTATATATCTTCAAATAGTAAAAAGTATAAGTATAAATTATTACCAGGATTGTTATTAAATAGAAGACCAGGTATGTTTAATGATTCTAAACATGCCAACAAAGAAAGATCAAAATCTCAACATAGCACATCATCTAAAAATCCTAATTATAATAATAATGTTAACATATTAAATAAATTAAGAGAATTATTTTATAATGAAAATGACCAAATACATAATTTTATTCAATGTGACGGATTAAGTAATATAAAAGATAATTACGAACTTATATCTAAAGAAAAATATGAATATAAAGGTATTAATCTAAATGTATTTAATATTGATACACCAAAAACAATGTTTAAAAAAATTTCTATTGTAATGGCATATATTAATAGAAAATCTCAATTATTAAATACATTAAATTCTTTTAAAAATTCAAACTATCCTTCAGACCTTATTGAAGTAGTAATAGTTGATGATGGATCTGTAATAATACATCAATTAGATGATATAATTTACGATTACAATTTTACAATAAAATTAATTAAAACAAAAGATAAAAAACATATTAATCCTTGTATTCCGTATAATATGGGATTTTCTGCTTGTAGTGGAGAAATAATTATCATTCAAAATCCGGAGTGTGCTCATGTTGGTGATATAATATCATACGCGGCAAAATACTCTAATGATACTAATTATTTAGTATTACCATGTTTTACTACAATAAATGAAGAACAAAATAATCAAATAAAAGAATATTTAAATAATAAAGATGATTATGAAAAAAATATAAAAATTATGATAAATAAATTACAAGGAACATATTTACATGAATGGAATGGATGGTATATACATGAAGAATATAATAAAAGATATCTTCATTTTTGTTCAATAATATCTAAAAATAATTTAGATAAATTAAATGGGTTTGATGAAAGATATGGTGTAGGTTTATGGGCGGATGATGATGAAATTTACGAAAGAATAAATATGATTTGTGATTGTTCTATAGTAGATGTTGAAAAACTATTAGTTTTACATCAACATCACGTATCAATTACAGGAATTGAACAAGGAATGATTCCTGACGAAGATAAAGAAAAAGAAAAAAAAAAATTAATTGAAAAAAATATGAATTTATTAAATGAATTAAAGACTAAAATAAAAAATAATTATAAAGATCCTAATTGGTTAAATTTTAATAATGCTACAGAGGAATGCATTTCATATTATGGACAAATTCATTATAAACAAAAAAATTATAATTTTGATTATAATTTATTTACAAATTAATATATTTACAAATTAATGAATCTAAAAAACAATTTATTTCAAAATTTTTTAATCTATTCTCTAATTTATTAGCATAATGTTTTGATTTACATGCCCCATTAAACCAATGAACTCCTATATTATTAATAGGTAATTTATTGTTAATACCTTTTGGGTCTAAAAATTCATCTAATTCATTCCACGACCAATATAAATAATAATCTTCATTACATATTTTAACAGAATCTATTTTATGTAATTTATCTATACTTTGTTTTAATTTATTTGTAGGGAACAGATCAAGCCACATTGCTGCTCCAATACATTGATAATAATTATGATTATAATAATTATTTGTTTTGTTTTTTATAAATTTAAATAATTTATTTCTAGGTTTACATAAAAATAATCCAATAGGCCAATAATAATATTCATTTTTTTTATTTTTTGGATCATCATAACATTTACAACTAAATAATACATTATTTTCAGTAAAATTCATTTTTTCCTCAATATTTGCTGTATAAATTATATCAAAATCACTCCATAATCCTCCATATTTTTCGAGTATATAATATCTAAAATAATCGCTTTTAATTACTTCTGAAGCATTATTATCAAATCCAATTGTATCTAAACATATTTTCCTTATTTCAACATTTTTTATTTCATATAACTTATTAAAATAATCTTTTTCTTCATATTTTGTCTTTTGTTCTTTCCCTATCCAGCTAATTTTAGTTGTTTGTTGTATAGGAATATAAACTATAATTTTCCAATTTGGATTGTAATAATTAAAAGAAATTATTGTTAAATAATTTAAATAGGATAAAGGAGATCCATCCCAATATAAAAACATTAATTTAGGGTAATTAAATTTTTTTTTTTCATGATTATATTTGTTAATAATTTCTTGTTTTAAATTCATTATTTTATCTCTATTATTTTCCATTCCACTATCTTTATGGCGAATATATTTTACTAAAGGGATTTTAATAAAATTACATATTTCAGAATCAAATCTAAATGTTCTTAATAAATATTCAAAGTCTTCACATCCATTAATATTTTCAGTATAAAATCCTATTATACTAATTCCATCTCTTGTCCACATATAACTAGCACATCCATTAAAATTATTCAATATATCTTCAAAAGAATTATATTGTGTATTGTTAGTGCTCGTTGAATTATTTATTTGATGAATATCCCAACTACTATATGAAAAATAAGTATTATTATTCTGCAACTCTTCAATAAAATTTGGGTAATATATATTATCATCTGATATCCATGTAAAATGTGAAAATTTATTATTATCTAATAAATACTGAATACCTCTATTCAGAGTTTTTGCAATTTGTAAATTTGTTTCATTTTCCATAAAAATTAGTTTATTATTATTCTTATGTTTTTCTTTTATTTCTTTAAATTTTGTTTTATGTGTTTCGAGTGAACCATCATCTATTATAAGAAAAGTCCAATTTTTATAACTTTGATTATTTATCATTTCAATACTTTTCTCTATATTTTCTGAACGGTTATATGTTGGCATTACAATTAAAATATTATTTTCATCCATCTTTGTTATTTCTTGATTATTTAAATTTTTTACTTTTCCTGTACTACAAAAATGTCGGAAATCCTGCAATAATTTTTGATCTCCATTAAAAATATCGCGGTTTTCTTTTTTTTTTCGTCCATGCTTTTTTGCATGGGTCCATGCTTTTTCTTCGGTATCAATATTTGCTTTTTGTAAATCTCCATATTTACCTACATACATTTTCCAATCAAATTTACTTTTAAAATAATTTTCGTCCATTTATATTATTTAATTATTAAAATAATATAAAATTATTTCATTTAATTAATCACCAAAATTTCCAATTATATATTCATTTATGGTTTGTGTAAATATATTATCTATGAATATTTTTGTAAAGGAATGATTGTTTATCAATCCACTAAAAAATGAAAAATCTCCATATTGTTTATCCGGCCATCTTGATTTATGTTTGTGTTTATGATGAAAACAAACACATGTCGTATCTATATCCCCTAATTTTATATGGTTTATGTTTTTTGGATAAATGATTTTGTCTGGACGCAAAAATTTCCATATATACAAAGAATCTTCTGATGATTTAATATTTTCATTCAACATGCCTAGCACTTTATTATGTGTTAATTTATCATCATCATCTAAAAACATGATCCATCCCTCCTCTACTTTATCAATTAAAATATTACAATATAAATTGAACCTGTATTTTTCTTTGCTTTCTACTTCTACATAAAAATATTGTATTTTATCATTCTCTTTATAATCGTCTAAATAGGATAAAGATTCTACTTTATCATAGCAAATAATAATTTGATAGTTATTATAATCCTGCTCTAGTATGCTTTCTATACACTTTTTACAATATTCAGGACGATTGGAAGTTCTAATTAATATATTTATTTTTTCCTCTTTTTCTTTTTTTCTCTCGAAACTATTTTTTTCTTTTTCTATTTTTTTGTATGCATTCTTTATATTTTCTTTCATTTGATCTGGATGACAAATTCGTCCTTCTCTTTTTCCGCTTTTCAAATAATGTTTATATGCTCTATCCTCTGTCTTTATTCCTGCTTTTCTTAAATCAGGATATAGATCTAAATAAAATTGGTAATCAAAATTCTCCATATAATATTATTTTCATAATTAAATAATATTAAATAATCTAATTTGTTCCATTATAAATTTTCATCTTATCTGTTAAAAATAATCTTCCCTCATGGAATAAGGTAAGGGATACAATAGCTTTCGCCATTCCTAGACCTTGACCTCTGAAAATACCTTTCATTCCAAATTGAGTCATATCTTTAGCAAGTTCTTTACATGCTTCGGTTACTCCAATTCTTTTTCCTTGAATGGAATTGGTTTGCATAATTACTTCTAATCGTGATAAAGGATTTGTTGCAACTACATAAATTGGACTTACAATAGATGAAGCAATTAAATTAGTTGCCGATTGTCCTAAACTAGATTTAGCACCTAATTCAGTTTGAATGTATTTTTGTAATTGTGGTTGACCTACTAATCCTAAGATTGCACTGATAAAAGAATGACCCATTAAAGGAACTGTTCCACGAAAAAGCGGTTTAAAATTCTTTTGTCGAGCTTCTGTTATTATTTCCATTACAGGTTTTTCCTTTCCTGTAGTTCTTAAATCAGCACGTTGTTGTTTTTCAATCATGCGCACCGGATTAATAAAAGGGGCTGATAAAATGGAAGCGGTGGTTGCCGCTGCAAATCCTGGTTCTCCAGTATTTCCTGTAACTGCAGTATATCCCAAAAGGAAACCAAATTTAGGAACACGTTTTAATAATACTCCAATCATACGTGGAGTTAATCCTGATAAAGAAGCTGATACAGGATTTCTTTTAAAAACATCTTTGGCTTCTTTTACGGCTATTTCAGGGCTTACTATTTCCCCCTTGGCTGTTTTTGCATATTGTTGGACTAATTGACGATAAGCCGTGACTGGATTATCACCTACCGTTTGAATGGCGGAACCACCCAAATAACACATAAAATTTTGAAATGGAGAGACACCATTTTTTTGGACTTCAAAATAGTTCATATATAAAAGAATAAGAACAATAAAAACAAATAATTTTTTATTTATAAATTTAAATAGTATTTATTATTATCATACAATTATGGATAATGTCGTTGTCATTATGGCTGGAGGCTTGGGAAAAAGAATGAAATCTGAATTACCCAAAGTTCTTCATAAAGTGCTTGATAAACCTATGTTGGTTCATGTAGTGGAAAGAGCTAAGGAAATGAATCCTATTAAGATTTATATTGTGGTAGGAAAATATTTACCCATTATTAAGGATGTTTTATATCATTATGACATGTTAGATCATGTTGAATTTGTTACCCAGACAGAAGCATTAGGAACAGGACACGCAATACAATGTTGTACACCTTATTTGTATCAACATGAAGATAGTAATACACTTATCTTGTCTGGTGATGTGCCTTTAATCAAAACAGATACACTTAAAAATATGCTTAAAAAATTGGAATATGGGCGAATTATGACAACCATGCTTGAAGATCCAACAGGATATGGACGTATTATTGAAAAAGAGGGAGTGTTTGAAAAAATAGTGGAAGAAAAGGATTGCGGAGATGAAGAACGAAAATGTCAAAAAACGAATGCAGGAATTTATGCATTTGATACCATGACTTTATGTAAATATTTACCTCTTTTGAAAAATGATAATGCCCAAAAAGAATATTATTTAACGGATATTGTAGAAATAATCAAAACAAAAGAAGATGTAGAAATTGACTTATATGATATGCCTGTAGAAAAGCAAATAGAATTAACAGGAATCAACACCAAAGAACAATTGGAAGAATTGAATGAAGAATTACGTAAAAATTAAATATAATATTTTTATTAGCATTATAAATAGTATTATTATAATTTATAATGACTGAAAAAATATATAAAAAAATTATTTTAATACCAATTGGAGGGATTGGTTCAAGATTTAAAAAAATGAATTATAAAAAACCAAAGGCATTAATAAATATATTTGGAAAACCAATTATTTATTATTTATTAGAAAATTTATCTATTGATAATAATACTCTTGTTTATATTATTTATAATAACGAATACAATCATTATCGATTCGAAGACAAATTACAAAAAGATTTTTCTACTATATCTTTTAAATTTCACCATTTGTTAAATGATACAGATGGGGCTGCAGAAACCATTAATATTGCATTAAAAAATATTAATTTAAATTATGATTTACCTGTTTTATGTTTGGATTCTGATAATTTTTATACTGAAAATATAATAGATAAATGGGATAAACAAAATGCTATTTTATATTTTAAAGATACCACCCAAAATCCAATTTATTCTTATATTATTTGTAATGAAGATAACACAGTTAAGGATATTAAAGAAAAAGAAAAAATATCTAATAACGCTTGTTGTGGAGGATATGGCTTTCATTCTTATAAACAATTAATTGAATATACACAATTAATTATAGATGAAAATTTTAAATTTAAAAATGAATATTATACTTCATCATGTATTAAAAAAATGTTAAACGATGATATTCATTTTTCAAGTATTTTGGTAGAAAAGTCAAAATATCATTGCGTAGGAACTCCAATGCAACTGAAGTTATTTTATAACAACGTTCCAAATATTTCTTGTATAGATTCTACTAAAAAAAATAATAAATTAAGATTTTGTTTTGATTTAGATAATACATTAGTAACATATCCTAAAATAAAAAATGATTATTCGTCTGTGGAACCTATTGAAAAAAATATAAATTTTTTGAAATATCTAAAAAGTTTCGGTCATACGATTATAATACATACTGCAAGAAGAATGAAAACTCATAATGGAAATATAGGCGGATTAATGGCAGACATAGGGAAAATAACTTTTGAATCTTTGGATAAATTTGATATTCCTTATGATGAAATTTATTTTGGAAAACCATATGCTGATTTTTATATTGATGATAATGCAATTTCTGCGTTTGATGATATGGAAAAAGAAATGGGTTTTTATCAAGATTTCATAAAACCTAGAGATTTTAATAATGTAGAACGTAATACTATTGAAATATATACTAAAAAGTCTGAGGATTTATCTGGTGAAATATATTATTATAATAATATTCCTAGAGAAATTAAGGATATGTTTCCTATATTAATTGATTTTGATGATAATAATACGTGGTATTCCATTGAAAAAATTACCGGATTAACACTATCTACTATGTATTTATCTGAACTAATAACATTTACTATTTTAGAAAATGTTATGAAAGCAATACGCAGAATTCAAAGTGTTAAGATAAAAAATACAAATAAAAACATAAATATTTATGAAAATTATAAAAATAAATTAAAAAAAAGATATGAAAGTTATGACTATTCACAATTTGAAGATTCATATAATATGTATAACGAATTATATAATAAATTGGAAAAATATGAATTAAATAATAAAGGTAAAATAACTTTCATTCATGGAGATACTGTATTTACCAATATTTTAATAAATCAACATGAAAAAATTAAATTTATTGATATGAGAGGTCAACAAGGCGAACAATTAACAATTTGTGGTGATTGGTTATATGACTGGGCGAAATTTTATCAATCTTTAATTGGTTATGATGAAATATTATTGGATAAACAAATTAATAAAGAATATAAAAATAAGATGATAACTAAGTTTGAAAAAATATTTTTAGAATGGTATAACGAAGAAGATTTAAATAATTTAAAAATGATAACAACTAGTTTATTATTTACTTTAATTCCATTACATGATAACAAAAAATGTATAGAATATTATAAATTAATAAATGAATGAAAAATTGAGTAAATACAAAAATAAGAATAATAATTATATGGAAAAACCTACAATTATTATTACAGGAGGGGCAGGATTTATTGGTTCTCATACTTGTGTTGAATTAATGGATTCCTACCATTTAGTCGTCGTTGACAATCTTTGTAATTCAAATAAAAATGTAATCGATAAAATCAAAGAAATTACACAAAAAGACAATATTACCTTTTACAAAGAAGATTTACTTGATATAATAGTTGTAAAGGAAATTTTTAGAAAGCATGAACCTGTTGGCGTCATTCATTTTGCAGGATTAAAAGCTGTAGGAGAATCTGTGAAAAAACCTTGCTATTATTATCAAAATAACTTGATTAGTACATTAAATTTATTAGAAGCAATGGACAAGCATAGCTGTTATAATTTGATTTTTTCCTCCTCGGCAACTGTTTATGGAACTCAAAAATCCCCTTTAAAAGAAGATTTTACAATCGGTCAAAATATTACCAATCCTTATGGGCAAACAAAATTTATGATTGAACAAATATTAAAAGATATGTGTGTTTCCAATAATAAATGGAATATAATCTCATTACGCTATTTCAATCCTGTTGGTGCACATAAATCAGGTTTAATTGGTGAAAATCCTAATGATATTCCCAATAATTTAATGCCTTATATTTTAAAAGTAGGCATCAACAATAATACCCAACATAATTTAGGCTCTCAATTTGATATGCTTAAAATATTTGGTAACGATTACAATACTCCAGACGGAACTGGACAAAGGGATTTTATTCATGTAGTAGATTTAGCAAAAGGACATGTATCCGCTTTACAAAAAATATATGAATTAAATGGATATCATGTTTTCAATCTGGGAACAGGAAATCCTACAAGTGTGTTAGAATTGGTAAATACATTTGAATCGGTAAATAATGTGAAAATTCCTTTTGAATATACGGATCGTAGAGAAGGTGATGTGGATATTTGTTTTTGTGATCCAGAATATACACATAGTGTATTAAACTGGAAAACGGAAATGAGTATAGAAGATATGTGTAAAGATGCCTGGTATTTTCAAGCACTCAATCCGAGAGGATTTTAATTTACTTTAATTAATTTACTTTAATTATACAAAGTCAATTGATTCCCTTTCCATTCAAATCCACATTTCTTATAAAAACCCACATTTTCACCACTACAATCCAAGATGATTTTATAGCAATCTTTCGATTCCTTTTTGGCTATTTCCAATAATTTTTTTCCCAGACCATATCCCTGCATCGATTTATCGACTATCACATCTTCAATATGGGCTACTTTACCGAAATTATGAATCAGTTTAGTCTCCTTCAAAATCGTTATTGTTCCTACAATTTTCTTCGAATGTTTCATTTTTATAATTTTTATGATATGATTTTCATTTAAATTATCAACGAAATTATTGAAATCTTTTTGTGTAATGGTGGTCGGATCAATCGTCGTTAATTGTTGTAATAAATAAAAATAATGAGAATAATAATCTTGTTTTTTTAAATGAACAATTTGAAAGAGAGTATTTTTTATGGTGAATTCTTCTTCCACATAATGCGTTTCTATCATTTTTTTTAACATTTCAGAAATAACTTCTATCATGTCTTTTCGTTTTGATTCAACATATATACGAATATAATTTTCCGTTCCTGATGGTCTTATAAATGCACGCGTATCTTTATCACAAATTACATCTATGTATTCTTGACATTCTTCCGGTTTTACGAGTCGCAATTCATTTTCCGTTGTGACAAAATCTGATTTGTTAAATACTTTCATTTTAAATAATTTATAAGGATTGTCCGTATATAATTCATTCCATTGACCTATACTCATTTTCGTCTCTTGTAATATAAACAAAATAGCAAACATATCCATAATTCCGTCCCCAATTGTCGGATGGAAAAATTCCTCTAATTCCTTTAATTCATCATAGGATTTATTAAACAAAACGGTTCCATGACCATTGGATTCAAAATAAATACTTATATCATATTTTAATGCTTCGTGATGTAAATTTTTTACTCCTGTCGCTGTACATATGGTTTTTATTCCTAATTGATTTATAAATTTTATAAAAGCACCATTGCTATATCCGGTATGAATTACTGCTACATTTTCTATATTGGATATTTTATCAGCAATATAGTAAGCAATTAATGCACTTATTTTATCTCCATTTAATAATGTTATATCGTTTAGTGAGGTAGGATAATAAAAGACAATTCTGTCTGCGTCGCCATCTAAGGATGCATATAATTTAGATGGATATACTTCTTCCTCGGTAGAAGAAGAAGATGGAATCTTTTTTTCATTCACAACATAATCCGATCCTGAACAATGATTTAATAATCGGTGTTTGTTATAATTGGTATTGGTAAGTTGTAATTTTAAGGATTCATTTTTCTCTTTAACTTGTTGTAGTGCATATGCACCTATTCCATTTGCACAATCACAAATAATAGGAAAAAATATTTTTTCACTTAATTTGGATAATGTATCTATATAAGATATAGAGCCGTCTTTTCCATGATTGTATAAGTTATAATGCAATTCAGGTGTGGTTACTAAAGTAAAATTATGAATAACACTTTCTTTATGATATTCTCTTATACCTTCCATGATTAATTTACCTATTTGAGGCGAACTTTCCCTCGTATCATATCCTATACTTATTTCCGGTATTGACGATTCTATTTCAAAAAAACGGGATTCACAAGATTTATTTTCACTATTTACATATTCTTCAATTCTATTTTCTTCGTCTAAAGTTATCATCTCTCCAATTTGATTGATTATTTTTACACCGTTATCTTCATAAGGATTATGTGATGCTGTTATCATAATACCATATGCTTTCTTATTATATGAACTTAATAGGGCAACAATTTGCCCTATTTTTTTGGCTATTTCCACTATTATAGAATGATGGAAGCGAAACCCCGAAGTTCCATAATTATACTTCATTATATACGTTGTAGTTAGATTTTTTTATGTGAAAATTTTTGTATTATAAATAATGTTTTGATAAGTATATATCATGTCAAAAGTATTCAAAATGGTTAAATCACAAATAAGTAAATGTTCAACACAATATAATATAAACAAAAATGTATCTACTATTCTACAAGCACCTAATAATATAATTCAAACAAATTTTCCAGTTAAAATAAAAGGGGAAATAAAAATGTTTCAAGGATACCGAGTTCAACACAATAATATTTGTGGTCCTTATAAAGGTGGATTACGATTTAATAAACAGGTAGACATCGATGAAGTTAGTGCTCTCGCTACATGGATGACTTTAAAATGTTCTATTCAAGATTTACCTTATGGCGGAGGAAAAGGCGGAATTGCTATAAATCCAACTGATTATAATGAAGAAGAAATGGAACAAATTTGTCGTGGATTTTCAAGAAGTATGTATAAATTTATCGGTTCCAATATTGATATACCTGCACCCGATGTAGGAACAACTGCCCAAATGATGAATTGGATGACGGACGAATTTGATACATTGAGTGTTGCAAATAGTAATTCCATTAATTCGAAAGGAACCTTTACAGGAAAATCGATTGAATATGGTGGAAGTGAAGGACGAGATGAAGCAACAGGAACAGGAACAGCGATTTGTGTTAGAGAATGGGCGAAACAAAAAAATATAGATCTGAAAGGTAAAACTTTTATCGTACAAGGCTTCGGTAATGTAGGATCTTTTGTAGCTAAAAAATTAGAATCCTATGGAATGAAACTAATTGCTGTTGGAGATCACAGTGGATATTTATATTCTAAAAATGGATTAGACGTTAATGATTTAAATAATTATATTAAAAAACATAAATCATTAATTGGTTATCCTATTGGAGAAGTGATTGATGTTGCCGAATTTTTTAGTTTAACAACCGATGTATGTGTTCCAGCAGCTCTTGAAATGCAAGTAACAGAATCATTCGCTAAAAATTTAAATTGTAAAATGATTGCGGAAGGCGCAAATGGACCTTTATCTGAGAAAGCTGATATTGTATGTCGTGAAAGAAATATAGATGTAATCCCAGATATTTTAACAAATTCTGGAGGTGTACTAGTAAGTTATTATGAATGGTTACAAAACAAACAGGAGAATTATTGGGATAAACCGAAAGTATTATCCAAATTGGATCATAAAATGACGGCAACATTTAACAATATTTATGAATTATCAAAAAAAAACGATTGTACACTTAGAGATGCTTCTTATGGATACGCTTTAAAAAGATTGGAAAATGTTTATATGAAAAGAGGAATACATTAAATAAGGACGAGAAGTACATAGGACATTAGGCTTATGACGGAAACATTAATACAGGTATTATAAATAGTTTCTTTTATTTCTGTGCTTGGTAAAACCAAGGGTTTTTTTGTTTTGTTATTATTGTAATCATTATTGTAATAATCATTGTAATCATTATTGTAATAATCATTGTAATCATCATTGAAATCATCATTAATATTATTATTGAAATAGTATTCATCTTCTGAAATAGAAGGTAAAAACTTAACCTTTTTAGGACTATTAATCTGAACAGGTGTAACCGATTTAGAATATAAATCGGATTTGTTTTTTTTAGGGCCTGAAATATTGCCTATTTCTAAATCAATAAACTGACCCCAGAATATATTTTCTGGATTGTATTGTTGCTCACAAATCATTTTTAATGGTTTATATATATTGCTTATTTTAATGTTTATATTTGTACAAATGAAATCAATTTTAAACTTAGTGTGCAATAAATATAAACACAAATTCATATTCTTTTTTAAATGAAATTTGAAGAAGAAGCATTATTGTATAAATATTTGGTTTTAGGACCGCAAAGTTATTGTAATGTATTCAAGTCATTACGACTAATATCACAAGAAATCATGGTTGATTATAGCACCATTTCAAAAAAGTTAAAGGAAAATAGTGATGGATGTTATTGTGTTTCAAAGAGCGATAAAGAAACCTACTTTATCAAAAGAATTTAATTCTCTTCATCCAATAACATAATTGCCATGGCGGCGTAATTATGTAGGTCAATTAATGTATCACGTATTTTTTCACTCTCTACCAATGAAATTCCATTTTTTGTGACGTGATTTAATCGACCAATTTTATCTCCCATTCTGACCAATACACCTACCGGTCCATAATTAGCAAAGGCATCCCCGTAATCTTTGTTCTTTTTTTCAAATAATTCCAATCCCTCTTCCTGAATTCGTTTCATTTGTTCTACTCTGTTATTTTTACTTATATTCGTATCGATATTCGTATCAATATTATTCATTGTAAATAATATTGATTACTATTTAAGTTCCTATTATAATTATCTTGCACCCCCACAAGATCCACAACCACCGCGATTTGCTGATTTAATTAAAGAAAACATGTTATTCACACTTTTTACATTGATTTTCGAATTATTAATAGAATAATTTACAGGTTTTTGTTCAACCTGTTTATTAGTAACGTTGGGAACAAAATTTATTTTGTTATTTTTCTTATTGATTAATGCAAATTTCATGATTTATAAAATAATAAAATATATTATTTTATAAATTTTATTTCATTTATATCATTTATACCATTTATACCATTTCATACATAGGTTCATATTCATTTTCTACTTCTGGTTCGAATTCTTCTTTTTGTACATAATCACAACTACATTTGTTGTATCTAACAATATTGTATTTTTTGGGTTTATTGTTAACTACTGCTTTTGGATTTACGACGTTTACATTGTTCTCTTGTTTTAATGCTGTTCTTCCCTTTTTTCTTGCTAAATAACGAGCATAAGAATTATGTTTTACATCTACACCATATCCTCCTGGTTTTAGTGCTCCAGGTCTTGCTCTTGTTAAAGATGATTTACTCGAATTACCATGACTTGGGACAGGATTGGCTTTTTGTATTGTATTTGCTGATAATAATCTATCACTCATTTGATTCCAATTTAAATTATTTTCATTTCTTGAACCATGTTGAACGGTTAATGCTGCCTTATTCATTACATATTCAGATTCACTAACTCTAACAGTATTTTGAATTCTTTTGTTAGTAGAAATTGGATCATGAATTGAATACCTGTTTAATTTGAAAAGATAAGTGCTCATTATATATATTAAAATATAAAATTGATTTCTCAGTTAACTATTTTATCCATTAAAGAATCAATGGAAACAACTAAATTTAAATGTAATTATTGCTGTAAAGAATATACTCGAAAGAGTTTTTATAAGAAGCATGTAATGTGTTGTGAAATAGTAAATAACTCTAAAAAAGAAAATGAACTAAACAGGGAAGAAACAGAAGATATACCTTCTATCGGACAATTATATTCCATTATAAAGGAAATGAATTTTAATTATAATCATTTGAAAAGCGACATGGAAGAAATGAAGAAGCATGTCTACAAAACAAAAAAAAAGGTATATTTACTTGAATGGTTAAAGGAAAAGATTCATCCAACTACCAATATTCAAACTTATATTAATAATATTGATATCAATATAAGTTTGTTAACAGAACATGGTTTCGAAAAAGGACTGGGATTTTTATTTGATAAAATGGATAATAAAAAGGACAATCTTCCTATTCGATGCTTTGATCAACATAAAAATAGTTTGTTTATTTTTGAAAATGAATGGAAAATATGTTCCGATGAGCAATTTCAAAATATAGTCGATATTCTACATACAAAAATTTTACGTATAATTTCTCAAATCTCTATTGATGCTAATAATCCCGATGATAATTTTTGTTTTGTAATTAAAAAATTATTAAATCAACAAACAGATTATTCACAAATCAAAAAAAATATGTATCAACAAATGAAATCAAATGTCATGAACATTATTGAATATGAATTTGTTTAAATTTATTTGAATTTGTTTTAAGCAAAATATTTTTCATTGAATTCTTCTAAGGTCATTAGAGGTATATTTTTTTCTTTTGCCAGCATCACCTTTCCCGTATCATCATTCACGTCTTTTGCAATGACGATAAATGTATTTTTACTTACGGATGTTGCTAATTCCCCTCCTTTTGACGCAATATTTTCCTCCAAGGTTTTATCTCTGAATCCTGTAATTACTACTTTTTTCTTGAACAAAGGATGTGAATTATCTATCTCTATGGGTAAAGCGATCGATTGTTGTTCTAATTTGTGTTCTAAATTTGCTTGTTTTAAAAATAATAGAAATTTGGGGATTTTTTCAACGAAGGCTTGAGCGGTTTTTTTTGCCATGCCTTTTAAATTGGCTACTTTTTCTATCTTTGTTTGCTCGCTTTCTAGGCTCGTTAAAATATCTGGTATTGCTTCCATGATGGGCTTTATTTTTCTTTCTCCTAATCCTCTTCCGAAAATATTGGTTGCATTCATTAATTTTATTAATGATATGGATTGCATTTTATTCTGAATTCCAGTATATACTTTGTTTGCCATAGTTTCTTTAAAACCATCGAGTTTCAAAAAGTCGTCTTTTTTCATCGCTAATATTTTTTCGATAGTATCATTCCCTCCGTCAATTATTTTTTTCGTGTTTCCAACGCTCAAGCCATCTACGCCTAATTCTTTGAAAAAACTTGAAATGTTTTTTAATTTCACAATTTCATTTCCTTCTGCATTTTCCAACATGATATCCACATGGGTTTCGTTCCATATATATTTCTCATTGGGCATTTTAATATGTTCGGCAGGCATGGATACTTTCATGATATGAGGAATGACATCACCGCTTCTTACTATTTGAACCAAAGCGCCAATACCCAAATGATTTGATTCTACGAAAGCGGCATTGAATGCTGTTGCATATTCTATTTTAACACCTCCCAAATGAATCGGTTCTAGTCGAATTCTCGGTTTTAAATATCCATCTTTACTGGGTGTCCATAAAATATCAACGACTTTTGCTTCGGCTACTTGATCGGATAGAACCATTTTGAAAGCGAAAGCGTGATCAGGATTGCCGGATTTTCTAGGATATAATTTATCATGAGTTGCTATGATGCCGTCGATTTCATATTGGTAGTTTTCTCTCCATGAAATTAATTTCATAGATAAAACTTCGTTGGTTAATACTTTGCTACTTTCGAATTTCACTGTATTTGCTTTTATATCCGTCAAATATTGTAATTGATTGGATGGTTTCATTTCTGGTTTAATTATTTCATACGCGACAAAATCAAGATACTTATATTCATCCTTTGATACTTTTTGTTTATTCACAAGTCCAGCTACTAGATTTCGGGCATTTGCATTTTTATGTTTATAATGTGTATCGAAATTTTCCTTTGATATCAAGAATTCTCCTCTCATAACAATATCTTTTTCTGTGGGTAAATTTAAATAAGGTATTAAATGACTTACATCTTGACCGATTAATCCATTTCCGCGAGTATATAATTTTGGCTCTCCTCCTTCGCTTGAATATAAACCACTTACACCATCTAATTTTGCAGATATGACGTAATCACTGGGTTCTTTGTATTTAGCTAACCATTTTTGTAATGCATCTGTTGTTGGTTTTATTTTATCCATAGACCACATTTCATATGGTAAAGCTACTTTGCCTTTTTTGTCTATAGGTGCCCCAACATCATTAATTACTTTGCTTTTGGGATATTTTTGTTCTATGTATTCTTTCACTATATCATATTCATTATCCGTCATAATGACATTTTCTGGATCATTAAAGTAGAGATTTTTCGAAAAGATAATCATACTCTCTAATTCTTTTTTACTGCTTTTTTTTATATAATCAATTCCTATCTCTTGGAATTGTTTGATGTGTTCTTCAGGAGATAATTTTGCCTTTTTAATTTTGATAGTTTTGTTTTTCATTGTTTTTGGTGAAGTTTTCTTTTGTGAAGTGGGGGAAGATGCTTTCTTGTATTTGGAATCAGCCTTTGATGGTATTAATTGTTCCTCTAATGCTGCTACTGCTGCTGGTGGCTCTGCTGCTACTGCTGGTGGCTCTGGTAAATATTCTTCTGGACTTAATTTTATGTTTGTTTTTGAATCGGCTTCATCCGTAATTGCCGCTTTTATTTGAACAGAACGTCCATCAATTCTATTTTCTGGCTCTTTGTAAACCATGTTCAAAAAATCAAATATATCTTTTTCTGTGCGAAATTCTTTCTCCAATTTTGGTCCCTTCTTTTTATTCTCCATTTTATAAAATCCATGTTCATTTAAACTATAACCCATATCTAATGCTCTTTGTCTCATTACGGTATTAAATAATTTACTACCTGTAAAATATAATATTGCAAAGGCGTATTCTGATGGAGGAGTGTATAAGAAATCGACACGACGATATGGTTTATCACCTATCTTGGCAATCACTAATACTTTGGTTTTGCCGTCTGTTAATTTTTGAATAATTATATTGTGTTCCATTAATGTACTTATCATTTTTTGTAATATCGATTTATCATTTGTACTATCTGTTATTATAATATCAATGTCTCCCGATGTTTTTGCACCACGACGATAACTACCCACTATTTCAAACGTTGAAGTAGGATTTTTGATTGAATTAAAATGGGTTTCCAGTTGAATTTTGTATTCTTCAATTTCATCCCTTGGGATTCTTTTGATAATGTCTTCATAATATTTTAATCCGGTTCTTTGGATATCATTTAAAACTTCGTCTTGTTTACTTTTTAATTCTTCCAAAGAGGTAATGTTTTGTTCGACCAATTGTTGGGCTTTTTTAGGTCCAATACCATATATTTCGGTGAAAATATGAATCGGATTTTCTCTTTCCTTTTCTAATGCATTGATTTTTCCCGTTTCAATATATTCATTCATTTTTTTCACAATGGTGGGACCAATGGCTTTTAAATTTTTGATTTGATCGATGCTATAAATATCATCAGGATAATTTATGATAGATTCTTGGGCTTTTTGGTAGGCTCGTCCTCTCATAACTTCTCCTTTTTTTAACAACAATTGATGTAATTCGCCCAATAAGTCAATAAACTCTTCATTGTATCGTTTTTTTTGGTTGGGACTTGCTGTCTTTTTTATAGATAATCCACGAATATTGTCTATATTTGAACTGAATGATTTTGTAGTATCATTCATTGAAATTTGCTTTAATTTAATTGTTTTGTTTTTTTTAAATGTTTTTTTGGGCGAAGTATCTTCTTTTAGTGTCTTTTTTTTGGTGCTTGAATTTAAGCTACTTTTGGGTGATAAATTTACCATAATTGGTACTTGTGTTGGTGTTGGTATTGGTATTGGTGATTTACTTTTTGTTTCAATTGGTTTTATTATTAAAGGTTTCGGCGAGGGAGATTTGGATAAGGATCTTGTCTTTGTCTTAGACTTTGTCTTAGACTTTGTCTTGGATTTGGATAAGGTCTTTGTCTTGGATTTGGATAAGGACTTGGACTTGGATTTGGATAAGGTCTTTGTCTTGGATTTGGATAAGATATTTGTATTAGATACAATAGATGGATTTATTAAAACTGCTGATAACGATGGAGTTCCTTCTACAACATTTATGCTTGTTTCTAAACTATTTATTGATTTATTCAGGTTTTTATTTTCACAATAACCATAGGTTTGCAATGTTTTTTTATCATTTACAGAGGTTGCACATATTGCTCCTTTAGGGGTATCTACACAATCATTATGTGTATTCCATTGATATTTAAAAGGAAATATACATTTCCCCTCCTGAACTTTTTTATTTTTTTCTATTTTCCCGTATTTGTTTTTTAAGGTTCCAATCATAATTATTTTATATATATATAATTATGATTTTTAATTTATTACTTTGTAAAATATGTTTTCATAAATTCATCATCTAATATGCTATCCATTTTTTCTTCTTTTTTTACAATCTGTTTTTCTTCTTCTTCTTTCTTTTCAATACATTTCACTTTATTTTTGAATATATTGCTATTTTTGTATAATTTCATTATACATAAAAATAATATTAAATTATATTAATATGGCTGTAAATATTGACTCTTATGGAATTTCCAGAACTTATAATAATGGACAATTAATTAATAGTGTAGATTATGATGCTAACTATGATGGCGATGAATTGAATTTAGCTATTCAAAGCAAAGATGGCAAATTTGTTTATATGAAAATGGATAATGATGAAATTATGCAATTATTTAATGGACCAATGCACAAAAAACCATTACATGAACGTATTGAAAATGATTATAAAACATACAAATCACATTATTTAAATAATAAAACAAGAAAAGGAAATAATATAAAATTAGGAAACAAAACGAAAAGGCAATCGAAAAGACAAACGAAAAGACAAACGAAAAGACAAACGAAAAGACAAACGAAAAGGCAATCGAAAAGACAAACGAAAATACAAACGAAAAGCAAAACGGATACATTTATTCCCTTAAATTCATATATCAAATCGATTGATAAAACAATCTATTGATAAAACAATCTATTGATAAAACAATCTATTAATCTTATTTTTTTAATAAATCAATTATTTGTTGTTCGGTTTTTGAGAATTTCTTTGGTTTATTTTTTATATGTTTTCCATGTTTTTTATGTATCCTTTCTGTAAGATAATAAGATGAAGCATAAATTATCTTATTATTGAAAACACACTCTATATGAACATATCTGGTAGCTTTCATATCATTCAAAAATTCTAACATATCCAATAAATGTTCATTTTCATATTCGATATTAAAGATGCAGTTTATATTTCCTTTTTTCTTTATTTCAGATTCATAAGTCATGAAAAAATTGGAACAATTAAATTGATAAGCAGTTTCTCTTATCAATTTATCCAAGTTTTCCTCACTACATCTTTTAGCATCAACACATAAGTCTATAGAGTACATTATGATATAACTAAATATTATTATTTTATTTGATTTTTTGATTATGTAGGTGTTTTTATTTACATAAAAATCATTACATTTATAATTGTATATTTTTTATCACTTTATATTTTATAAATTCATGAGTTGGAAAAAAATTGGCGGTTTAAATAATAATGAAAGTAAACGCACAGTATCTGATTATGAGGGAAATTTATATAATAAATTAATCGTGAATGATTTAAGCGTAAATAACACAATCATCGTTGATGAAAGTGTAGGTATCAATCATCCTCCAACTATTATAGAATTAAATAAAGATAAAAATGAACAGACCCTACTTAGTATAGGAGGAAATTATAAACAAACAGGGTCGGATTTGGAAATATTTAATCAAAATGTAGATCCTAGTGGTTCTAATTATAGAAGAGCTCTCGTGCATGACATTAATGATATTCTTCAAATTAATCCACATGATGATTATGAAAAATCGGTGGAAATATATTCGAGTACTACTGAATCAACCAAACTAATAGGTAATTTAGATGTAAGTGCTGATGTTGTTAACTATTCTTCCAAAGATGCAATTACGAGTCGACCAATTGAATATTATTATGATATTGCTGATCCTAGTACTGATCCATCTGGAAATTTTTCTACTAGTACATTTAATGTATCTAATCATTTTATGAATTTTACTATTGATGGTTCTTTGAATATTCATAATATTGTCGGTATTCAAGATTTGGATATATCGGCATCAGGATTAGCCGATTTATATATTGCAACAGGTGAAACCATGCCCATCTCAACAAATATTATTTCGGATATTAATAAATCTAAAATAGCATTAACACATAATCAATTAGATCGACTTGTTATTAATAGTGAAAAGGATTACACCGGTGGAGTTCACATTAAAGGTGGTAAATATAAAGACCTTATTTATTTAGATGGTAATGTTCAAATTGGTTATTGTCCTAAAGCTACGACTTCTACTATGATTGTTAATGTATTGGATCAGTTTGGTAATGAAGTTTATGATCAACAAACAGATGCACAAGGGAATCTAGTATTTGAAGCTGATAATGTAACTCCTGTTTATGAAGACACACCGCGAACCCAAACCATAATTAATTATGAAGCACCTATCGATAATGATGCATGGAAAAAAGCTTTTACAATAGGTGAACCACTCAATCCTAGTGATATTTCTTTTAATTTAGACGTTCAAGGAAATTGTAGGGTTAGAGGTGATTTATTTTATATAGATGGTGATCTTGTAGTAAAGGGATCTAAAGTTGTTTTGAATAGTGAAAATGATAGTTTAGCCCTTTCTTCATTGTATGTATCAAAAACCTCTATAGTTGGATATACTAATACCAATATTGTTTCTTCCAATAGCATTTCATGTGATATATCTGGTGGATTATTTTCACGTAATAATCTTTTTGTTGGAAATCCGTATACTAATTATACAATCAATGACAACACTAATGTTGTAGGTGGAGTTTATTTTGCAGATACAAAGGATAATGCAAACGTTTCTTCGGGTGAACAAGCTTCCGAAAATATACACTCCACTCTTTTTTCACATACTGGAATCGTTAAACGAGAAATTGCTACTACTACTTCTAATGATGTGAATGGTCCAAATTATGGAACAGAATTATTATTATATTCTTATCAATATCCTCAAAACTGGAATGATACTGCTAATTATCGTGATGCTGATCGAATTCGATTAATGGCTGGCGCCATTCATTTTGATACCTTTGACGAAAAAACTGAACCTGCATTATCTACTAGTACCGATCAAGTAAAATCACAATACGACGATAATACTTTAACCAAAATGACCATAGCCAGTAATGGTAATGTCGGTATTGGCAGAATTGATCCGTCTAAAACATTAGATGTTAGTGGAAATACAAGGATTATTGGTGATTTTGATGTTAGTGGAAATATATCTTTAAATAAAGAAAAAAACATAACTTCT